>Ga0080007_1066719_pt1 | contig 18203 bp, 23 predicted proteins | sample OctOCTMetagenome_FD_69210 | JGI IMG/M metagenome (GOLD analysis project Ga0080007, IMG submission 69210) | Hot spring and microbial mat streamer communities from Octopus Spring Streamers, Yellowstone National Park, USA - OCT_B (SPADES... | ecosystem: Environmental > Aquatic > Thermal springs >...
AAAAGAAGAACTTTTAATGCACAAAGGTCGAAAATTTAATAAAGAAACCTACTATTATGAGAAACCCGCAGATTTGAATTTTGATATTAACGATATTCTATCGAGAAACAATGTACTTTTACAACAGGAATTTAATGAACAGTGTGATAGATTTCTAAGAGACGGGAGCATCAAAGAATATATTCTTAACAAGGAAATGACCAAAAAAGACGATAGAGGACGGATGGTAGCTGAGCGTTTATTTAGTATAAAGAAAAAACCTAATTTAAGAAGTTGGATATAACACTTTTATTGAGATGCACTCAATGAATAATTTTTTAAGTTTTTAAACTTCAACCTTTTAAGAATGATTAAAGAGAAGTTTAAAGACGCTGAGATTAGAGAAGAAAAGCTAAGAAGTTTTTGGGTATCTCTAGCGGAAAATGAAATATGGAGAAAGTTGTTGATCAAAAAATGATTCAATTCATCGCCCAAATAATCCACTTAATAATTTCCTTCCCAATCTCTAATTATGCCAAAACTATTGAAAAAATCTCGAGTTAAAGCTATAGAAATATTGCTAGATCTATCAGCAATTCTAGCTATTCCTTTGCTCCTTTCAATCTTACACTTCTTCCTTCCGGAAAATCTGAAAGAAATGCTAATTTTACACAAAAGCTATCTAATTGGCTATGAACTTCTTACAAACCATTTCATTCATGGCAATTTACAACATTTACAAGGAAACATTTTATATTATTTAATCTCAATTTGCTTGCTCTACTTTCCATTACTAGCTCTCAACAAAAGAAAGCTTTTTCACACTTTATTCATTCTAAACCTTACAATCTTGCCAGTAATAATTTCTCTAATATGGATTCCAATCAACATAAACATATTGCCTCAACAATACGAAAGAACTCTTGGTTTTTCTGGAATAGTTTCTTCTTTCTTAGGAATGGCAGTATACGCTTGGATATTGTTTTTCAATAAAACCTTAGGAATAAACACACTATTTGCTTACATTTCTTATACGCTAGTAATACTGGTTTCTTTTGCTTTTATCTACACTCCAAACAATTTATTGCTCATTTCCTCAACTTTCTCAATAAGCTTGATTTTTTTGATATTAACTTTTAAGAGCATTAACAAGAAAGCTGAAGAAAATCTTATTATAAGAGCAAGATTTCCTTTGATAGCAAAACTATTGAAAGCTTATATTTTTGTTTTATACTTGGGATTGTTTGCTTTTGCTTTTGAAATGTTTCCTTATAATCATGCTGGAACAAACATAATGGTTCACTACATTGGTTTTGTTATTGGCATTTCAACGTTTTTCATAGTTTCGAATTATCTTAGAAGTATCTCAGAATAAAGTTAGAAGTAAATTATAGCAATCTTTTTATTTCACACGTGTGAATCAACAAACCTAGAAGTATCGAATAGTTATCTTATACTAATCTCATAGCAATCTTAGAGTAAAATTATAACAATTTAATAACTAACTTATAACTAACTTAGAAGTATCTTATAGCAAAGTTTATAAAACAAAAACAATACACAACATACAGAACAAGGCAACGAAAAGATTTAAATACTTTTAACTCCTAAATAATTACCATGTCGAATAAAATTTTAGATAAACTTAGAGGTACACTAATGGGATGTATCCCCTTATACAAACCAAAAACTATACCAATAGTTGATGAGGGAACAGTTTACATAGTAGATAGGTTATATGGTGGGGATAAAGAAAGGCAGGAACAAACTCTAAAGGATTTTTATGATACACTTAAAAGAGGAAATCCAAATTTAGTAAAATTTATTGATAGAGAAATTTCAAGATATCCCAAAGAATTGCAAGATCAAATTCTTAATACTGTTTTATTAGTTTGTCTTCTATTGCATACGCAAGGCTACATTGACTCTTATTTAGAAAATACGAATGAAATAGGATTTTATTTAAAAAAACCATAAATCTGGCATATGGTTCACTAATGTGAGATATGTTATTGATTTTTTGTTACAACATATTAATCTTCAGTTTTGGATTAACTATTACTTTTTAACTCGAGTTAATAAAATTCTTTGCCTAAGCAAAAAATAGTATAAACAACTTATGCTCCTCTTCCAGCGCTTTGCCTTTCTACCTCTTTAATCTTATTCCATTCGCTCCATGTCACAGGATTGCATGTATATCTAACAACGTTTTCTTGCCCACCACAAGCTTGAGGAGCATAGCTTGCACAACTTGCTTTAGTATCTTCTATAGTGTTGTTTCCAACAGTATAAGAATACTCTGTTTCTCCATAAGTGAATGATTTACAAACAATTCTACAATCGCAAACATATTTTGGAGGATTATACCAAGTGCAACCAGATAAAAGCAAAATCGGTATGAAAAATAGCAAAGGAAAAATGTTTAGTTTTTTAATATTTTTTGCCATAATTAAATTAATTGTTTAAACTTAAATATTTTTGTACAACTCACTATAGGCAGAATACCTTTTTTTGATAATACCATTGGAGTATTTAATAAACATCTCTTTCTATGCTAGCATAGGATTACAAATAATAGAGCTACAATTAACTATTATTCCTGTTTCACATTGTGAAGGTTCTTCAATAACTTGACAAATGCCTTTTGCAATTAAACAACAATTCTTATTGCCAAAAGTATCATTATTAACTATTATGGGTTTTGTCATAGAATTTGGTTTGTTTATTAGAAAATTTACTACAAAAAACATTAGGGTAACAGTAATCGAAGCAAATATAAATCCAAAAATAAATCCACGGATGAATTTTTTATTTTCACGCTTATACGCTCTCATATAAACATTTAAACTATTTTCTTTTTATTATTTTTAACTCTAATAATTTAATGATATCAAAAGTTTTGATAGCTGCCATATCGTTAACAATCATCCTTTCTTTGTTTTTAATTTTTGGCGCACAAAAAAGCGGAAATGTAGCAATAGAAAAAAATAAACCTGAAGCTCTTACTACAATAAAAGAAACTACATCTTTAACTCAGCAAAATATCCAAGCAGTAAAATTACCAAACGCAACACAATATTCTTTATTTGAGATAATTGATATTCCTGCAAAAAATATTTCAATATCTGTTGTATATTTTGGAAAAGTTCCAAATTTAAGAGCAACCTACTATGAAGTATTTTACAATGGAACAAGGTTAACTTATGAAAACGTTACATATTTACCAAAGCCAAACGAAACTATTTACTTGGCAACTATTTCGCCAGTAATAAAAAATTACCAAGAGTTAAATATTCCAGAGAATGTTTCTAACAAAATATGCCTAAGACAACATTACGATCCTTTAACTGCAACAACAGCATGCATTCTTATGCCAGGAATAACCATAGATTTGTTAACTAGCATGGTTGGTCAAGGAATTTATTTAACAGTTGATTTTATTGGTCGTTTGTCAAGCGGATTAAGTATGTTATATAGCGAAGATATAAGCGTAGATATTATTAACGAAAAAGGAGAAAGATTTCATTCTAGAGTGAATGATATTATTGTTGATGCTAGCATGCAATCTAGCTATAAAGAATACTGGTTCAATGGTTTTGAAGATAAAGTAATTGGTAAAGGCTCTTACGCTTTTATTCTCCCAAGCAACACTAAACCAAAATACCTTTATATTTACTTATCTAAAACAGGATTGTTCTCCATTTTTGAAAAAGAAAGAGAAAAGCCAATAGCTCTTGTAAAAGTTGAATAAATTTTTTTAGTTTAGACAAGTGCAATTAGCCTTAAAGAATCTCTCATTCCTGTTGCTGCTCCCAAAAATCCTATAATTATCTTTACATAATTGTTCAATTCTCTATCTTTAGAAAACTTATCAATTAAAAAAAGAATTGAAACAACCACTATAAACTTTACTATTACGAAAGAATATGGACCAAAAAGGCTAATTATAAAGTTTGGGATAACATGCTGTTCTTTATACAAAGGAAAGAAGTTTAAAGAAACAAAAGTTGCATTTGCATCTAACATTTGAAAAAACAGCGCAAACCTATTTTCGAAGCTCCATTTTTTGAAAAACAAGCAAAATAAAAGCCATGGAAAGATGAATAGAAAAATTAGCAATGCGCCATAAAAATTTACAAAGCGAAGTAATGTCAAAGATACAATAAATAAAGTTGAACCTATTGAAAACATTATTTTATGGTATTTTGCTATCTTCTTTTTTTGGAGAGAAATAGAGAAATACAGCAAAGAAAGTATTAACATTGAAATTATTATATAAATGTTTGGAGTTGTCAGCAATATTTTTAATGTTTGGTTTTTTATAATTCCGCTATCAACAATAACCCTAAGAGAACTTCCAAAGAAGACAAAAGGCAAAGTTGCTATTACTAACCTTCTATCTATTTTAATTTTTAGCTTTTTGAGTAGTTTGTATATAACAAATGCTAATACTATAAACAATAAAGCAAAAACAAGAGTTTTTTCTATCGTATAGCCCTCTTCATAAGGATTTAGAAAATAATTCAATATTTTAATTCCCATACAATATTCGAATTTAACTCTTTAAAATTTTATGCTAAGCTTATGACAATCTTAAGAGCATCCTTATTGAGTTAAGAAATAGCCTAAGAAAAAAGAAACTTTATATATTCATGAAGAATTCGTATGAGAAACAAAAAGATTTTCCTAAAGATAGCTAGAAATCTTGAGAAAATGAAAAAGAAAAACCCAAAACAATACAGAGAATTGATGAGAGAAGTAAGAGAATATGAGCGTGGATTGTTTGGAAAGTAGAAAATATAACCATAATGTTTTCCTTTCATGTTAAGAGTTTCTTGTTGTAAAAAAAGTTCACGAATATTTAAATAAGTAAACTAAAATTACAACACGAAATAACTAAAAGATATTTTCAGCCAAACTTCAATTGAAGAACCACAATAGCTAAACTTCTTTTAATTTCAAACTCAATTTTGATTAATGACAAAGTTTTTGATAACTTGCGATCCTGGCTTAGAAGATATAGCTGAAATGGAAATAAAAGAGAATTTTTCAAACGCTAAAGTTTCCCAATTCTTCAACTTTCAAGGTAAACTTTTGGTTGAAATAGATGGCAATTATGAAAAACTGTTTTGTTTGCATTCAATTCATCACATTATAAAACTAAAAAAAGAGTTTTACTTGGAAAAGCCAACAATGGATGAAATAAGAAAAGTTTTAGAGAAAGTTGATATTGAAGAAATGGAAAATGTTGAAACTTTTAGAGTAACAAGCCAAAGATACGGAAACCATGAGTTTACCTCTATTGACATGCAGAAAATTGGTGGTGAAGTTTTTCTCGAAAAATATAAGAAAAAGGTTAGCTTGAAAAATTTTGACTTAAACATTAGATTTGATTTGATTGGAAATTTTGGCTATGTTGGAATTCAACTTACAAAAGATTCTCTCTACAAGAGATTCAAAAAAGTTTTTCACCATGCTGCAGCAATAAAAGCGACTCTAGCTTATGGAATGATAAGATTAGCTAATGTAAAAGATGGAGAAAGTTTTTTAGACCCTATGTGTGGAAGCGGAACTATAGCTTTGGAGGCAGCAAGTTTATACAAAAACAGAATAAAAATATTTGCTGGAGATATCAAAGAAGAATATGTTGAAAAGGCAAGAGAAAATGCTAAAGCAAATGGTTTAGAGGAATTTATCGAATTTAAGTCAATGGACGCTACTAAACTAGAAGAATATTTCACAAGCATTGATAAAATTGTAACTAATCCGCCATACGGAGTGAAAATCGCTAAAAGAAAAGATTTGAGAGGCTTTTACTGGAAGTTCTTAGAATCCGTTTCGAAGGTCCTATCAAAAGAAGGTAGAGCTGTTATCATTAATTTAAGGGCAGACATGTTTAGAAACATTATACTGAGACTAAAAACTTTCAAGATAGTTCATGAAAGAGTTGTTGAGAGTGGTGGAATATTTCCTCACATCTTCGTTTTGGAAAGAATTCAATAAAAATCTACATCCAATCTTTCAAGCAAAAATTTAAAGTATGGCAAAATCGAAAACCAAAAACCAATTGAAAATTCTCCTAAACCATAAAACAATTTTCTCATTAACAAACCTTTTCTTATAGGCCAAGCAAGTTTTTTCTTCCATTCTTTTTCATAATTCTCTTCAAAAAACTCTTTGCTAAAATCATTTTTTGCCAAGGCTTTCAATATAGCTAAAGCCGCTAGTTGAGAAGCAATTAGAGAATAAATTATCCCTCCACCGCTAAAAGGTTTCATTTGCATTGCTGCATCTCCAACAAGCAAAACTCTTTCGGCAACCGAGCTCTTAATCAAACCAAACTTTATTATTCCTCCTGTATCTGGATGAACGAATTTTCTAACCCTCTTCCTCAAAAACTTTTTGAAATTTGAGTAAACATCTCCTTTTGTTGCTAAACCAACTTTAGCATATCTTTCATTTATTGGAACTACCCAACCAAAGAAATCTTTAGCAAAATCTCCAAACCAAAGCTCAACTTTATCCTTCTCAAATTTTCCATCTACTGTTGCTTGGACTCCTATGAAAAATTCTTTCTCTTCATAAAGGTTGAAAATTTTAGCAACTTGTGAAAAAGCTCCATCAGCCCCAACCAAAATTTTTGCATCGTATTCTCCATTGCTTGTAAAAATCTTGTAGCTGCTTGTGAATTTTTCCACTCTAATAAATTTCTCTCCAAGTTTTGCTTCAGTTCCAAAAGCTATTGCTCTATCAAATAAAAACTTATCTAATTTTACTCTATCTAAAACATACATTGGACTTTTCGATTTTAGCTCAAACTTCTTATCCTTAAAAACAAACTCAGCTCTATTAACTTCATTTTGAATAACCCTTTCATCCAATTCTGGTAAGAGCTCTTTTATTCTATAGCTAACTAAGCCTGTACACTTAGAGGGAAATCCAATTTTTTTGTGTTCTTCTATCAACAAAACTCTATAACCCTTTTTAGCAACTATTCCAGCAACTCTATTGCCAGCAACGCTAGCTCCTATTATTGCAACGTCATACATTTCATTAGCCATATAATAACACTAAATCACCAAAAATTTAAATGCATAATATAAGAAATGATAAATGGATAAACATAAGAATAAAATAGTTAAAGAAATTATAGAGGCTTGGAAAAAAGAAAAGAAAATATATTTTTATGCACATCTAATTTCATATTTTTTAGTAAATTTTTTACTAATATTCTTAAATCTTTATTTTTACCCAAGTAGAATTTGGTTTGTCTACCCTTTAACTTTTTGGGGTTTAGGATTATTTGCTCATTACTTCTTTGGATTCAGAAATATTGATATGAAATTCAAAGAGTTAGAAAATAAAATTAGTGAAAAGTATAGAAAATTTTAAAATTTCATTTTCCAAAATTTCTTTTTTGTTGAGAAAACCATCTCAAAGCTTTCATGAATTCTTTCTTAGAAAAATCAGGCCAAAGAGTTTTAGTAACATAAATTTCTGCATAGCTAGCTTGCCAGAGCAAAAAGTTAGAAAGCCTTTGATATCCCCCAGTTCTAATAACCAAATCTAAAGGTTGAGGAACGTATAAATGCTTTTCTATATCTTTTTCTGTTATCTCAATTCTTCCATGCTTTATAACTTCTTCAGCTAGCTTTTTAACCGCATTAACAATTTCAGATTTTCCGCCATAAGCAACTAAAAAGTTCAAAACTCTTTTTTGGTATTTGGCTGTCTTTTCCATTAGTTTTCCCATAAGTTTTATCAACTTCTTTGGTAATCTATTCAATTCACCAACAAATCTAACTCTAACCTCATACTTTTCGAGTAATGCAAACTTCTTTTTATCTTTAAGCAAACCGTCAACATACTCTTCTAGAATCTTGAATAAGTGTTTTAGCTCTTCTTTTGATCTATTTAGATTTTCTGTTGAAAGTGTGTAAATCGAGACTTGAGGTATTCCCATTTCTAAGCACCAGTTAAGAAATTCATTTAATTTTTCAGCCCCAGCTTTATGACCTTCCCAAGGAGGCAAACCTCTTGCTCTCGCCCACCTTCTATTTCCGTCAATTATAATTCCCAAATGGTTTGGTAATACAATATTCATTAATAATTTTAATTACAGAAACTATAAAAATCTAAATGAACTTTGAAAAAGATTTAGCCGATTACGCAGTAAAAATTAGTAAAGCAGAGTATTCAGAAGCTAGAGTTGAGGAAGAAATAAAAAGAGTTTACATTTTGAAAAACGGAAAATTTGAATCTTCAATTGAAGAAAACTCAAAGGGAATTGGAATAAGAGTTATAGAAAATGGAGCTGCTTTTGTTTCTTTAACAAATTTGACAAAGAAAAATATTAGAGAATGTCTAAAAGAAGCTTTAAAGGAAGCAAAATTATCCTCTTCCATTACTTTAGCAGAAGAAAGGCCATATAAAGCTAATTATAAATTTTTAGGAGATATACCAACTGAAGAGAAAATTAAAGAATTTTTGCTAGATGTAGATAAAAAAACTAACTTTCCCTGGATAAAATCTAAGATATTTGTTTTAACTAATACATTAACGAAAAAATATTTTACTAATAGCGATGGCAGCAAAATTTATTCGGAAATTCAAAGGTTTCATTTAGAATACAATCTAATAGCAAAAGATGGTAATAAAATAGAGCAAAGAAACTTTTTCTTTGGAAGCTCTGGAGGTTGGAAGGATTTTCTTAAGCTAAAGGCTGAAGAAACTGTAGAAAGCGAGGCAAGAAAAATGGTAAAGATTATTAATGCAAAGAGAAACAAAAAAGGAAAGTATGACGTTATATTAGCTCCCGAATTGGTTGGAATTGTCGTTCATGAATCTTGTGGTCATCCGTTAGAAGCTGATAGAATTCTTGGAAGAGAAGCTGCTCAAGCTGGAGAATCTTATGCAAAGATTGATTCTATTGGTAAAAAAATTGGGAGTGAAAAAGTGACAATTGTTGATGATCCGACGGTAAAAGGAAGCTATGGATTTTATCTTTTTGATGATGAAGGAGTAAAAGCAAGAAGGAAGTTTTTGATAAAAAATGGAATAATAAACGAGTTTTTGTTGAATAGAGAAACTGCTTTACTTCTAAAAACAAAAAGTAATGGATCGGCAAGAGCAATGAATTTTGCAAGAGAACCAATAATAAGAATGTCAAATACTTTTATGTTGCCCGGAGATTATAAATTGGATGAAATGATTGAAGATATCAAAAATGGAATTTTTGTTAAATCTTTTACAGAATGGAACATTGATGATGTGAGATGGAATGAAAAGTATGTTGGTTTCGAAGCTTATGAAATTGAGAATGGAGAAATAAAAGATTTTGTCAGAAGGCCTATTATAGAAACTACAACAGAAGAGCTTTATTCAAAAGTTGATGCCTGCTCCAAAGATTTGCAATTCGTTGCGGGTACTTGCGGTAAAGGCGAACCGATGCAAGGAGTTCCCGTTTGGATGGGAGGCCCATACATAAGAGTTAGAGGTTTAAAGGTGAAATAAATGATAGAAGAAGTTGAAAAGATTGTTAAGAGAAAAGTTGATGATTGGATAATTAAAGTTGAAAGAGAAAAAGCAAAGCAAATAAAAATTGCTAATAGCAAGATTGTTGTAACTCAAATCTGGAATTTTGATAGCCTAACTTTGTTTTTGGTTAAAGGAAAAAAAACTTTACTTTCATCAACAACAATTTCTTCTTTAAATGATGCTAAAAAATTTACAAAAGAATGTTTGAAAAAAGTTGACGAAGCCGAAGAGAATGCGAACTATGAAGGTATAGCCGAAGGTAAGTTTAAATACAGAAAAGAAAATTATGATAAAAAAGTTTTTTCATACGATTGGAATGAAATAATAACAAAAACTTTAGATGACTTAAAGCAAAGAAGTGCGGGAGTTTTCTGGGAAGGGAAAGTTGAAAGAGAAATTTTAACTTCAAAGGGAATAAGCCAAAAAGATGTAAACACTTACTTTAACTTTTCCATAAGAACTTTTGGAAAATCAAGCTTTCATTTGGCTAAATATTCTTATTTTGGAAAAGATATCCAGATCGAAAAAATTGCAGAAAGAGCTAAAGAACTTTCAAACTTAACTGAAAATCAAGTTAAAATTAGAGAAGGAAAATATCCGATTATATTCATGCCTTTAGCTTTATCTGGTATTCTATCTTATGCAAGCATCAGTTTTTCTGCTTTTGAGATTTTGGCTGGAAATTCTTTCTTAATAGATAAAATTGGAAAAAAGGTAGGGAGCGAGAAACTTACTTTAATTGATGATGGAACTTTTAGAAAGTTTGATGAAGAAGGTAGGCCTACTCAAAAAAATGTATTGATAGAAAATGGTGTTTTGAAATCTTATTTACATAATACAACAACTAGCAAAAAATTGAATCAAAAGCCTACAGGAAATGCAGGAATTATTTATCCGATGCCATGGGAAATTGAAATTAAAAAAGGAGATTATAGTTTTGATGAAATTGTTAAAGAACTGAAAGAAGGGTTGATTGTAACAAACACATGGTATACAAGATATACTAGCTTTGTAGAAGGAACTTTTTCTACTTTACCAAGGGATGCAATATTTTATGTTAAGAATGGAAGAATTGATGGAATTACAAAAAACATAAGGATAAATTCAAATTTCCTAGATTTCTTTAAAAATATTATTGCTATAGAAAAGAAGCAGGAAGAAGTAAAATGGTGGGAAAGTCTCTTACCAGTAAAAACCCCTTCACTTCTTGTTAAAAACGTTTTCGTTACTAAACCGTTTTAGTTTATAATAAAAATTTTTCTCTAAAATCTTTGAGCTTCCTCCAAAATTTTTTATCATCAATGCAATTCTCATTAGTTCTTCTTAGCTCTCAATTTATTCTTTTTCTTTATGAGTGTGGACTGCTAGGTAAATCAAAAGCTAAAATAAATCTTTCTTTGCCATTTTTAAATCACCTTTTTAAAATTTTCCACGTGTGAAAATCCAATTTTTAACAGAATAAAAAACAAAAGCAGGAATACATATTAAGCTTTTATATAGAAACTCTCATTTTTCTAATGAAACTAGAATTTTTAGGAGCGATGGGATGTGTTGGGGCAAGTGGAGTTTTAGTAGAAGAAAATAACGATAAAATTGTTTTAGATTATGGAATAAAACCAAGAGAAATTCCTCCAAAATTTCCTTTACCAGTAGAAAAACCAAAAGCAGTTTTACTCTCTCATTCTCATTTAGATCATTGCGGAGCTGTTCCACTTCTTGTTAAAAAATATTCAACTCCAATTTATGCTTTAGATGTAACAAGAGATTTAACAGAGCTTTTACTAGAAGATTCAATAAAGGTTTCGAGAGAAGAAGGAGTTGAGCTGCCTTTTAATGAATTCGATATTAAGCAAACTATAAAAAATTTTGTTTTTGTTGATTATAACAAGCCTTTCAAGATTGGTAATTTTAAAGTAACCTACTTTGATGCTGGTCATATTCCTGGCTCTGCGATGATTTTCGTTGAAGGCGAAAAAACTAATGTTCTTTATACAGGAGACTTTAACGATATAAATACTAGGTTGCTTGAAAAATGTGAAGACGATTTACCAAAAGTAAAAAATTTGATAATTGAGAGTACCTATGCTGATAGGGAACATCCTGATAGAAAAAGAGAAGAAAAAGAACTAGTAAAAACGATTGAAGAAACAATTTCTGATAATCAACCAGCAATAGTTGCAGCTTTTGCTGTTGGTCGAGCTCAAGAAATTTTACTAATATTAGCAAAGTATGGAGTTTCATATCCTATTTTCATGGATGGAATGGCAAAAAAAGCTACAACAATAATAAATAGATACAAAAAATACTTGAGAGAACCTGAAGACCTGGAAGAAGCTTTAAAGCTCGTTACTTATGTTAAAGGAAGGATGAGGAGAAGGTTGGTAAAGGAAGCAGCTTGCATAATAACAACTAGCGGCATGTTAAGTGGAGGGCCTGTTGTAAAATACATTGAAAAACTTCATAAAAAGGAAAGAGCTAGTTTGATTTTGACAGGTTGGCAAATTGAAGGCACGCCAGGAAGAATTTTACTAGAAACAGGAAGGTTTATTTACGAAAATTTTGATCTAGAAGTTAAAATGAGAGTTAAAAGATTTGATTTTTCTGCGCATGCAGGAAGAAAAGGATTATTTGAGTTTGTTAAGAAAATTAATCCGGAAAAAGTTTTCTGCGTTCATGGTGATCATACACAAGAGTTTGCCGAAGAATTAAAAAGAGAAGGTTTTGATGCTATAGCACCTTTAGCGAATAATAGAATTTTTGAGTGTCAATAAAAATATTTAAATATAAGATCCGAAATGTCACTAATGAGTGGTTACTCAAATAGAAAGGGAAAGATGTACCTAATAGGAGAAGAACACCCTTCAATCTTTAAAGATTTTTCTTCATTCCTTTTAATAGAGGCTTCTAGGTTGGCTTATTATTACTTAAATGAGTTGAAAGATGAATGCAAACTAACAAATGAAGATATTAGTTTGGGTAAATTATTATTAGAACTTATTGATATTTATAAGGCTGGCTATAATCCATATTATTTTGATGGCATAAACTCTCTATTGCAAGACAAAGAAAAAGAAATAAAAGAATTAATAGAAAAGTTAAAGAGAGATACCAATAGAAAAAATCTACTAGAAAGAATAAAACTTTACGTTTATTACTCTATAGAAAAATATATAAAAGGTTACGGAATTGTTAAAAGGGAACACGAGCTACTAGAAAAAATTATTTCGTCTTCGGATTCAGAAAACATTATTATTTATTGTGAAGGAGATAAAAAGGTAGTTGAAGGGGGACGACCTGATATAATTGAGTTGACCAAAAGACATAATGAGAAAAAAATAGAAATAGTGCCTCTGGACGAGGGTAATGAAAAGTATGAAGAGTGTGAAAAAATTTTGAGGTCATGTTACTATGAATTGAAGAAGTATATAAGAGCCCAGAATTATAGTAAAAATAAATATTTAGAAAAAATAGAGAAGTATTTAGAAAAAATAGAGGAGGCACAAAAAGAAAGAGAGAATTTCTGGATAGAAAAAATAAAGAGTAGAAGGATAGATGATGCTCTTCAGATTGCTATAGTAGGTGCTGCTCATATAGATTCTTCGTATGAAGAAATATACTCAAAGGGAAGTTTTGCAAAAAAACTTGAAGAATTGGGATATGATGTAAAGATAATTTATGTTACTTCTTATCGATAGTAAAGCTTAAATACTTTAACTACCATATAGTAATTATGGATATGAAACAGCAACTTGAAATTTGCTATAATAACTACAAAAAATGGAAAGAGTTAGCTTTTTCTTTAAGTGGGAAAGAATCGCAAAAAGCTATGGAAAGGGCTTTTTTCTGGCTTGAGATGCATTCTGCTTTTTTTGCTGTTGGGACTTTAGAAAAAAGCAGAAAGATGGATAAAGAAGATATGTTAAAACTAATTCAACTGAAAGCAAAGCTTATTGAAAGATTAACAGAATATGCAAAAACTTTAGTAGAAGACTTCTAGCAAAACAATTTTTAAATACGCTTTCTTAATTCTAATTGGAGGTGCAAAAGATGGCAAAGAAAGAAGAAAAGGCATTAGTTGTTAAATCAGCTGTTAGAGAGATGGTCGGAGATTACAGAGTATCAGAAGACTTTTGGGGAGCTTTGAACAAGAGTGTAGGAGAGCTTGTCAGGAGGGCTGTAGAGAGAGCTAAAGCAAACGGTAGGAAAACGGTTAGGGGAGCTGACTTATGAATGAAAGTTATAGGAATCACAGGAACCTTAGCTAGTGGGAAATCAACAGTTAAAAATTTTTTCCTTTCTTGTTTTTCTTCTTCTTCCCTTTCTCTTTCTGATATAATAGAAGAAGAGCTAGAGAAAGAAGGCAAAGAGCTAAAAAGAGAAAATTTTATAGAAAAAGGAAATGAATTAAGGAAAAGATATGGAAATCAAATTTTAGCGGAAGTAGCAATTCTAACTTTATCGAAAAAAATTGAAAAAGAAGTTTTAATTATAGAAGGAATAAGAAATCCTGGGGAAGTGGAATTTTTGAGAAAAAAGTTTGGTAAGGATTTTGTATTGATTGCTGTTGATGCCCCAAGAGAAATAAGGTTCAAAAGATTGTTTGAAAGAAAAAAAGAAGGAGATCCAAAAACTTTTGAAGAATTTTTAGAAATTGATGAAATAGATTTGGGAAATAACCAGCCTGAATATGGTCAAAGGGTTGGAGATTGCTTAAAGCTTGCAGATTATTTGATAATTAACGACGGTAGCATAAACGAATTATACAAAAAACTTGAGGAAATTTCAAAATCTATTCTTTCTTCATAATGATAACTTTTGTATATTCAGAAGCCAACTTTTCAAACTTCTCTGCATCTTTCTCGCTTCCTACTATACTTCCATAATGCATAGGTATTGCATACTTTGGTTTTATTGCCTTTACTGCTTCCGCAGCTTCTTCAACATTCATCGTATAAGTTCCTCCTACTGGCAAAAGAGCTATATCAATTTTACCAAAGTTATTCATTTCTGGGATAAAATCAGTATCTCCAGCATGATAAATTCTAACCTTATCTATTTCAATAACATAACCAACGTAATTCATTTCTTTAGGATGAAAAACCACTCCTGGAGCTCTAAATTTATTAATGTTGTAGGCGGGAACTGCTTCTATTGTTGCATTGTTTATGGTTATCTTATCTCCGGGTACAAAGTATAAAATCTTTGCAACTTGAGACTTAAAATTATCAATCTTAGCTCTACACATTTTTGCTGCAATTATCACAGCTTGCTGATTTATTATTTTCTTTATATCATCAATACTACAATGGTCGAAATGGTCATGAGTAATAAGAATTAAATCTACATCTTTTTCTGGAACTCTAAGCTGGAAAGGGTCTATAAAAATTTTTTGCTCTTTTTCAATTTTAAAAGTCGCATGGCCGAGCCAATGAATGTCTATTCCCAAAATTTCCATATTGAGTTTTTTAAACCCTATTTAAAAGCTTTACAAAATTAAAAAACAAGTAGGTTTCACGCATGTAAACTTAACTACTCTTTTATGTAAATTCTATCTTTTATATTCTCTAGTTTTCTTGCTTCTCGTTTATTTGCTATAATATAAATTAGTGTTATACAAAGGCTCGCAGCTGGAGGGGCTAAGTAAGAGATTGGGTCGTTTTTAATTGGATCGGGTGCCAATTGCACTGCAGCAGCTCCTGATACGAAAGCAATAAGACATGTTTTAGCTGCTTCTCTGTAGCTAGTAGCTTTTCTTATTTTATTATCTAAATAGTCGCGAAAAAGCTTTTCTACTTTAGTTTTATCCAACCCAAGTTTATTATGTACATATTTATATAAGGATGATCTCCGTAAAAATGGCACGCACGCTTTAAAACTTCATCAAAAAATTCGTATAATGAATTAATAAGGTCGTCCTTTTCAAAATCTTCCTCTTCTAGAGTGAAAACTGCCGCCCCATCTTTAATTTCTTCCTTCATAATATAGGACCGAAAACTTTAAATATTTTTGCTACTTGTAGGAAGTAACATGTAATACGTATTACACTTATATATAAGCTTTGCTATAAGATAGTTATAAGATTATTCTAACTTGCTCTTGGCTTTATTCAAACGCTCCAGCTGAGCCAGTTTTAAAAAATACGAAGCGAATATTAAACCTATAAAAGCGAAGAAATTCTAAGCTTTAAACAATTACAAAAAATTCTCGAAAAAATTTAAAAAACTTTAAATATAGAAAATCAATAAAATTTATGGCAATAAGCGATTTTTTCCCTTCGGCCAAAAAAGAAGAAAAAGAAATTGAGCTGAGTGAAACTGAAGAAATAAAAAATCCAGAAAGTGGTGAGAAAATTAAAATAAAAATTGAAAAGATTTCTAAGGCTGAAGATGTTGATAGAATTGTAAGGTTTGCCAGGCAAATGATTGTTATAGTTAAAACTCAAGAGCTACAAAAAAAAGATTTTGGATACACTCAAACTTTGATTATGAAGCTTAAAAGAAACTGTAAGCAAAATAATATTGATTTGGTCGGAACTTCAGATGGTTATCTAATTCTTGCCCCATCTTTTGTTGAAATAGTTAGAGAATAGTCAAAAAGGTGAATAGGATTTAGTGAAAATCTAAAGTTAAAAAAGCTAATAAAAGAACTTGAAAAAATTAAAGGTAGGCATACTGAGCTTGTTTCTGTCTACATTCCTTCTGGTTATAATTTGTATGAAATGATTAACCAGCTAACGCAAGAAAAATCCACAGCAGAAAACATAAAAAGCAAAACAACTAGAAAAAATGTTATTTCTGCATTAGAGAAAATAATTCAACACTTAAAACTTTTCAAACAAACTCCTCCAAATGGTTTGGTTGTTTTCGCTGGGAACGTTTCTGAATTTGAAGGAAAAGCCGATATTAGGCTTTGGTCTATAGAGCCTCCAGAAAAACTGGAAACAAAGATTTATTGGTGCGACCAAGTTTTTGTTTTAGATCCATTAAAAGACATGATTAAAGAGAGAGATATCTATGGTTTAATAGTTCTAGATGCTAAGGAGGCAACCATAGGCCTACTAAAAGGAAAAAGAGTAGTAGTAAAGAAAAAGTTAGATTCTACAGTACCAAGCAAGACTGTAAAGGGGGGGATGTGTTTGCATAAATCAACTTTAATAAAAATGGCTAACGGTCAAGAAATACTCATAAACAAAGTAAAAAAGGGAGATGAAGTACTTTGCTTTGATTTCACTGATGGAAAAGTGAAAGTAGGAATAGTAGAAAAAGTTTACAAGAGAAAAGTAGAAAAAGCAAAAAAAATATTTTACGGAAAAGATTCTATAATTGCAAGCTTCGATCATTTAATATTTGTTAAAAAAGAAAATATAGAAGAAAAACCTGTCAAAGATATAGAAAAGCAAGATACAATTTTTATTTTAGAAGGGGAAGAAGTTAAAGAAGTTAAAGTTAAGAACACTAGCGAAGTTTTTGTTGAAGCTTCCATTTTCTTTTATGATCTAGAAGTTGAGCCTTACGGAAATTATTTTGCGAATAGTTTACTGGTCCACAATTCACAAGGAAGGTATGATAGGCTTAGAGAAGATGCAATTAATGAGTTTTTAACTAAAGTTGGAGAAGTCGCTTCAAACGTTTTCTTAGAAGAAAATGTTGTGGGCGTTTTAATAGGAGGTCCCGGCCCAATAAAAGAAAGACTAGTGAAAGAAGATTATCTTCATTATCAAATAAAAAACAAGGTTTTAGCTGTTAAGGATGTTGGTTATACTGACGAATATGGTTTGGAGGAATTGGTTAAAAGATCTGAAGATGTATTACAACAAACAGAAATGTTCAGAGAAAGAAAGTTGTTAAGTGACTTTTTTATAAGGTTGAGGGAAGGCGAAAATGTAGTTGTTGGCCTGGAAAAAACTTTAAAAGCTCTGGAAATGGGAGCTTTAAACGAATTGATAATATCTGAAGATTTTGAATATACAAGAAAGCATTTTGTTTGTGAGAATGGGCATAAGAAATCAGTGATAATAAAAAGAGATGAAAGAATTAAATGTGAGGTTTGTGGCAAAGAAATGAATGCTGAAAGAGAAGAAGAAATATTCGATGAAATAGTTATAAAAGCAGAGGAATTAGGAGCAAAGGTTCATTTAGTATCTGATGATACAGAAGAAGGCAAAGGGTTTAAGAATATGGGCGGTATAGGAGGAGTTTTAAGATTCAAAATAGAATAGCTAAATATCTAAAACAACTTGAGCTTTCCAAGTTTCATCTTTCCAAATTTTCATTTTATGATAAGTGCATGCCTTAACAACAGTTCTAGTTTGATGTTTTTTATGGTCTATTTCTTCACCTTTACAAACAGCTTCTATCTTAAAATCTTCCTCGTTTACCTTAACATCAAAACTACTAAAAGCTAAATTCTTACTATCAGAAACGTAGAGAAGCTCATTAAGCCAGTTGAACATCAGAGATTCCAAATCATAACCTTCTACAAAAACTTTCTCTTCAACTTTTTTTTCAACTTGATTAGTATCTATCATAACTTCAAACATTGCTAATGCAGCATTAGCAAAAAGCTCATTTAAATCTCTTCCATAAGCTATAAATGCAACGTCTGCAGTAGCAATATCAATGAACTCAAAGGCTTTCATAAAAAATTATTATTGCATCTAATAAAAATTATATTTCATCGGAAAGCAC
>Ga0080007_1119864_pt1 | contig 18173 bp, 17 predicted proteins | sample OctOCTMetagenome_FD_69210 | JGI IMG/M metagenome (GOLD analysis project Ga0080007, IMG submission 69210) | Hot spring and microbial mat streamer communities from Octopus Spring Streamers, Yellowstone National Park, USA - OCT_B (SPADES... | ecosystem: Environmental > Aquatic > Thermal springs >...
TGCTAAAAGAATCCATATAGACGCTTCCCACCAGAGTTGTTCTGCCATATTTGCCTACCTCCTTTGTTGTTTTATTTTTATTTTTCTAACTCATTTTTAGTGGTCGGATGTGGTAGGCGTCATCAGCCCTCCTCTGGTGGGGGCGGTTAGGGGGAGACGCCATTCCCCTAAATTCTCAAATTATTCCTAAATTATTCATAAAGCATATTCTGGAATTCTTCCAACAGATAAAATATATATTTCTGCTCCATAAACTTCTGCTATTTCTATTCCTTTCGTTAGAGCTTTCTTTGCTCCATCAGAACCATCATATCCTATAAGAATCTTTTTGAATATTTTTTTTGATTTTATAAATTATTTTTCTGCAAGACAAAAAACAAAATTATTGCTTATACTTTTTGTTTGTTTATTGTATATTATGAAATTGAAGAAAATTTTTTCTTCAAGTAAGAGAGCTTTTTCTCTTCTTGAATTAATAATAGTTCTCATTATAATTTCTGTTTTAGCATCTCTTGCTGTTCCGCAGTATAGAAAATTTGTATATAAATCAAAAACTGCGGAGGTGAAAACTATTTTACCGGCTATTTTACATCTTGAAGAGGTAAGGGAAACCGAGAAAGGCAAATACATAACATGCGGGTGGTATCCCGGTTTGGGGGGAAAGGATAAAAAAATTTGGAGTGATGAAAATTGCTTTTCCCAACAGCTGAATTTTAGCGCAAAAGGGGGAACATACTGCGATTATGCTATTGCTCAGGGAGACTTTTCTTCTTCTCCGCAATCAGCCTCTCCTTCGGATGGTTTAGAAGTTGAAGCGACTGCGGGAGTTGATATAACTATTTTGGCAAGATGTGATTTGGATGGCGATGGTAAGTTCTCTTACTATGTTGTTACAGATGAAAATTCGGAAGTAAAAGGTCCTTTTGGCGATGACTTTTGATTTTCTTTTTTTACTGTTTATTTATTATTCTTTCTTCTTTCAATTTTGCTATAACATCGCGGGGTGTTTTTGCTCTGATTATTTTTTTCTCTGGAAAGGATTTTAGTTCTTTTTCTGAACTTTCCGACCAAAATCCCCATTCTGCAAGGATAAAATGTGCTCCGATATTTGCTGCAAATATGAGGTCGTTTGTGCCGTCACCCAAAACAAATTTTGGTTCTTTTACTGGGAATACACTCTTTATTATTTCAAAGAGTTTTGGATGTGGTTTTTTGACATCAAATGTATCTCCGCAGACTATAAGATCAAAAATTTGTGTTATTCCCATCTGTGAGAGCAAAATTGATGTGAGATGCTGACTTTTATTTGTCAGAAGTATTATCACCCAACCTAATTTTTTGAGCGTGAAAATCAGCTCAATATTTCCCTGATAAATATAAGTTTTTTTTGTTATGTTTTTTCTATAATTTGAAAGAAAATCTTTCAGGACTTTTTCTAATTCTTCTGCCCTTCCCAATTGATTTAATACTTTTTCTATAAGAGGTTTGACACCATTACCTATATATGAAAGAGTTGTTTGAAAATCTATCTCTCCTATTTTGAACTTTTTTAAAGTTGAGTTCAAAGAGAAAAATATGTCTTCCGATGTATCAAGTAAAGTCCCATCAAGGTCAAAAAATAGGGTAGGCATTTTCAATTCATTATTCTCCTGCGATTACCCAAACTACATTATACTGATGAAAAGGTGTCCACGCGTTAGCGACCCCTCTTCTTAAAGATTTTCTTATATCCATTTTATCTCCGACAAGTCTTTTTACTAATTCTATCATTCTTATAAGTCCGGTTGCTCCCGGAGGATTTCCACAAAGGGCACCACCAGAGGCGTTTACAGGTAATTTACCTTCTTTCAGAAGTGACCCATCGTGTATGGGTTTTACAAGTCTTTTTTCTGCAATAAGTTCAAGGGCTTCAATTGACATAAGCTCTATATGAGGAAAGCATTCCATTATTTCTGCAAAATCTACCTCTCTTTTTGGGTTTTTTATTCCTGAGTTTTTATAAGCTTTCCTTGCCGCATACCTTAATGAGTTGATATGGGCTATATCCTCATATCCTGGGTAGTATGGACCTATATTTGTTCCAAAGCCGTCTACCCAGGCTCTCCTTTGCCTTGTTTTAACTATATCTCCTCTTGCGAAAATTATAGCAGCTGCTCCGTCTGTTTTCGGAGGCATCATAAGTTTTCTTATAGGTTCTACTACATATTGTGACGAGAGAATTTCGTCTAAAATAACTTTTTCTCTTATATGAGCGTCTTCGTTATCAAATCCATTTCTTCTGTTTTTTATGACTATTATTCCAAGTTCTTCTTCTCCTATTCCTAGTCTATCCATGAAAGCTTTTGCTTGTAAGGCTGTAAAGTTTATCCAGTCTAAGCCTGTTTTTTCAAGGTAGTTCGCTTTTGTATATAGGTTTGAAAAAGTTCTCATGTTTATTTCTGATGATTTACCATATCCGACAGCGAGAGCTATTTTGCTTTCACCGCTCATTATTTTTGTTACTGCATATACTGCTCCGAAGGCACCATCTATATTCCTCAGGAAGGTGTGATTTTGTGGTTTTAAACCTGATTTTTCTAAAAAGCTTGATATTTTAGTTGATGAAAATGCACTTTCAACTACATAGTCTATTTCCTTTGGATCTACTTCTGCATATTTTATCGCCTTTTGTACAGCTTCAACTGCCAAATCAACATCAGAAAGCGGGGACATTTCCTCTTGTCTTGATATACCTATTCCTATTATTCCTACTCTTAACATAGAGACTTTTAAGCTAATTATTTTCTCAAATTTTTTAAATTTTACATTTTGATTTATTTTCTGCGATTTTCTATTATTATACCATAGTTCCCATCAAATTTTACTATTCATTAGCTGATATACGTTAAAATATATTAAAAGACGATATTGATAATACTATCTTTATAATAGCTAATCCTCTTCTTGATACTGCTCTTATAAATCTCAATCCGAAATTGCGAAAATGTTGTCTCTATTTATTCTATTGAGAGATATAAAGCAGTTTCAAGATATATCAATTCTTTCAGAAAACCTTTGAATTATTTGCTCTATTATTTATATTCTACTTAATTCTTTCTTCTGCTTATCTTTCTTTTCTTGGTTCTTCTTTTCCACATTAAAAATGTGATTTTTGGGTAATTAGATAAGAAGGTTTTCATATTCTGTTTGATATTTTTTCACAGAAAATATGGTTGAAGTTCAAGACCTTCGTTTTCTTTAAAACCAAATTTGATGTTCATGTTTTGAACTGCTTGTCCGCTTGCTCCCTTTATAAGATTATCTATAACACTGACTAATATCGCATAATTTTTTGATTTTCTCATTCCAACCCTTATGAAATTTGTTCCTGTTGTTGAGTATATATCTGGGAATTCTTCATACCAGAAATCAAAAAAGAAATTCTCTTTTGTGAAATCCTCATAGTATCTTATCAAATCATCTTCTGGTTCTTGATCAAGTTTTACCCATATCGTTTCAAGTATACCCCGCTTTGCAGGAATAAGTTGAGCTGAAAAAAGAATTTCCGGACTCTCTCCGAACAAATCTTGTATTTTCTCTTTTATCTCTGGAACATGTCTATGTTCCACCCACGCATAAACTTTTAGATTTTCCGAAAGATATCCTAATGTAAGGTGATGCAGAGCTTTTCTACCTGCTCCCGTCACACCGCTTTTTGCATCTATTATTACATCTAAAACCTTTATTTTTTTCTCTTTTGCATATTTTAGTAATGGTGCAAGAGCTAAAATAGATGCTGTCGGATAACATCCGGGATTTGCTATAATTTCTGCTTCTTTCACCTCTTCCCTATAAAGCTCGGGGAGACCGTAAGCTGTTTTATCAAGTAGATTTGGAACAGCATGTTCAAATCCATATATTCTTTTATATTCCTCTTTATTTTTGAACCTAAAATCAGGTGAAAGGTCAATTACAAGAGTTTTTATTCCGAGTTCAACAAGCTTTGCAACTATTTTGTGAGCTTTATTTTGTTCTGTACATAGAAAAACAACATCAAGTCCATCAACTTTCTCCTCTGAAAATTTCTCAACTTTTTCTATAATTTCATATTTTCTCAAAGACGGAATTATATCCTGAACTTTACCTTCTTCCTCTGTTGAAAAGAGCTTTAAACTTTCTATTTTTCGGTGTTTTAAAAGTATTTTCAGTGTTTCTGCTCCGGTGTATCCTCTCACTCCTAAAATACCTACTTTTATTTTTTTATCTGTTTTTTTATCTGCTTTCACCATTTGAATTCCAGTTTAGTTTATTTTTATTATTTAGTTTATATTCTGACTGATTTTAATTTTGCTTTGTGATTTTTGTTTCTTTGCAGATTCATATTGTTTGCAGATTTACTTTGTTGTTTGCAGATTTACCTTGATTTTCTCTCTGTTTTCATTTTTCTCTTCAGATTTTTTTAGATTTGCTGAAATCGCAATAGAGATAGCATCTGTTATGTGATGAGGAATATCTTGTGTGATTTTACTGTTCATCTTATTACCTTCGAATTTTTTGAGCTTTCTTATTACTGATTTTTTGACCTTTTCTTTATCTGCCATCTGATCCCCTCCTGTGATTTTGCTTTTCACATAAAGTGGCGAAATAATTTGGACCTCAACTTTCCTTCTTCTTGCTATTTCTAAGCAAGTTCCAACTATGATCCCCAACTTCAAAGATGCACTTGGATCTCTCCATACGAAAACTGATTCAATTCCAGCAATATCTGGTTTCCATTTCCTGAAAACTATCTCAATCTTTTTGCCTATTTCCCATACTCTTTTGGCAAGTTCTCCATTATCTTGGCTTTGTATAACTCCGAAATCACGAAGCTTTATTCTTTTACCATTTATGTCTAATATTGCCCATCCTAACTCCCTCAAACCTGGATCTATTCCAATAACTCTCATAGATTAAATTTTAAACTTTCTGATTTTGAATGAAAAGAGGTTTGTTACCAGATTTTGCCCAGAACAAATTTTTTTAATTAAAAAAAATCAACCCATAATGACTATAATATTCTTTTGTGAGAAACTGGAAAAGCAAATTTTTAAAAGCGTTAAAAGAAGACCCAGAGTTTGCTGCTGATGTAAGAGCTTTGCTCCTATCAGAGGACCTTCTAAATCTACCCCCAAAATTTGATAGAATGGAGAAAAAAATAGATAGAATAGAACACAAGGTCGACAAATTAGAAGAAAGGACTAGCAGGATAGAGGAAAGACAGGCAAGATCAGAAGAAAGGCAGGTAAGATTAGAAGAAAGACAGGCAAGATTAGAAGAGAAACAGGATAGATTAGAAAAGAAAGTAGATAAGTTGGAAGAAGATGTTTTCGGATTGAAACAGGATGTTGGTACCCTCAAAAAAGATGTAGATACCCTCAAAAAAGATGTAGATACCCTTAAAAAAGATGTGGATATCCTTAAAAAAGATGTGGATATCCTAAAAAAAGATGTGGCTTATTTGAAAGGCTCTGATAGAGAGAGATGGTATAGAGATAGAGCTCATGCTGTTTTTGGTAGATTAGTTTTGAAGGGAAAACCTTTTGAAGAGAAAGCAGCTGAAATTTTGTGGGACGCATATAAGAGATGTCAGATATCAAAAGAAGAAAGAGATGAGGTTTTATCATCCGATCTTCTGTGGAGCGGAGAAAGAGATGGAAAGTTTGTAGTTTTAGTTGTTGAGGTCTCATTCGCAATATCTCAGGATGATGTCGAAAGAGCTAAAAAAAGAGCTGAAATTTTGAGGAAATTGGGAATTTTAGCTATCCCAGTAGTAGGTGGAATTGAGCTTGGAAAAGAAGTAAAATTGGATGATGTTGTGTGTATAGTAGATGGAAAATTTGACGATGAAGAATTTGAGAAATTATTTTTAAAACTCTCACAAAGTAAATAAAAATCCAAATTCTTTTCTCTATGAATTTGCTTGAAAGTATAATTTTGGGAATAGTTCAAGGTATTACCGAATTTCTGCCTATATCAAGCTCGGGACATCTTGCTTTCTTCAAACAAGCAATGAAAGTCGAAATTGAAAATCCTCTATTTTACGATGTGTCTTTACACATAGGAACTACTCTTTCTATTCTTTTCGTTTTGAGAAAAGACATTTTAGATTACATCAGAAAAAGAGAAATGCTGTTGGGGATTATTGTTTCTTTTATTTTTACAGTACCAGTTGCTTTGGTTTTTGAAAATTTTGCTGAAAAGGTAGAAGAAAATCTCATTTTGTTATCATTTTCATTTTTTGCTGGTGCATTGATTCTTTTCTCTTCAAGATTCTTGCGTCTTAACTTGAAAAATCAGCTCCTAAAATATGCTCTGATTGGCATTATGCAGGGAGTTTCTGCTACCCCAGGTATTTCTCGCTCAGGAACTACAATATCTACTGCTTTTGTTGTAGGGTTCAATCCTCAAGAGGCTTTTTCTTTCTCCTTTATATTATCAGTTCCGACCATTCTTTCTGCAATTTCTTACGAGTTGATGAAAGTCATTTTGGGGAAAGAGACTGCTCCAAGTGTTGAATTTTCATACTTATTCTTTGGTATTCTTACATCATTTGTTTTTGGTGTCATATCACTTTACATTTTAAGAAAAATTGTAATAAACTATAAACTTTGGGTTTTTGGAATATATATGCTCTTTATGTCTTGTCTTTGCGTTGTGTGGAAATTTGCTATATAAGACTTCATTAAATTTAGAGAAACCTCATCAAAGTCATCTCAAATGCTCTTACCGCAACTATCATAGATGCCTGCAATACATAGTTCATCTACTGCGCTTGCAAGTGAGAGTAATTCTTCCGCAGAGACAGAGATAGCATCTATTCCTCTCTCTGCGTGGAGCTTTGCCTTGGCAAGAATATCAGATAGTTTAGATAAAGCTTCCTCTTTTGCTTGTAAAATCGCTGAAACTTGATGTGAATCAGAAAGATCTCGCGATATTTTTGATATTCTCACCTGAATTGTTCTTGCAAGGGAGTATTGAGAAGGATTATCAGATGGTCTTATAATTTGAAGTCCGGATGAAATTCTCTTTTGTAAATCAAAAACATTTGATTGGTTTTTAACTATTGCATCCCGATGAGTATCAAAAAGAAATTTTGTCGGAACTCTCATTTTTATACTCCATCCTCCCTTTTTATTTTTTCTGTTTTTTATTTTCGCCTTATTTTATTTTATGCTTTATTTTATTTTTTGCTTTATCCACCTCCACCTACTAATCCTAAAATTGTGAGTAAAAGTTCATCTGTTATTCTTACTATTCTTGCTGACGCCTCAAATGCTCTCTGAAACTCAATAATTCTTATGAACTCCTCATCTAACGATACTCCTGATCTTTGTTGGATCTGCTCTTCAAGGGTTTTTACAACGAGTTCTTTTGCAGAAAACTCTGTATTAATAAAACTCAAATTATTCCCTACTTCGTTTTGAATTCTTGTATATATATCAAATATTGTTTCTGAACCATTTATTTTTTCCTCACGCAAAGCTGCAATTAAATTTGCAATATCGTTGTTGAAGGGAGCAGAAGGATTAGAAGATGATGCCACACGCAGAGGATTTTCCTTGAATTCTTGAGCTACATCAAAATCAAAAACATTTTTTCCTACTAAAAGTGTATCTAAACCAAGAGCTACTGAAAGTCCTCCTGTGTCATTATATATATCAAATGTGAATCCAGAATTTGCTTGAATTTTTAGTTTATTGTCAGGTGTTATTTGAGCTGTGATATATCCTGAATTTTCAGGTGCTGAATTTATAAAGTTTGCAATATTTGCTATTCCATCAACGCTTGGATCATAGAAAATTGTAAATGTTGAAATTAGATTCCCGTTTTCATCATATATTGCTATTGATAAAGAACCGGGAGATGCCGTGTATGGTAGTCCAGCAGAATTTATTGGAGTAAAAGAATCTGATGCGGAGTATTTTGAAGTTAGGCTTTGAAAATGTGCGACTCCAACTCCTTTTGCGTGTCTTTCTCCAACTATTTTTATTATTTGCCGCGCAAGTGAGTTTATTTTCGCTAATACATTCACTAATGTTTCATCTCTCGTTTTTAAAGCTCCTCCAATTACGCCTCCTATTATGAACGGAGTTATATCCCAAATATGACCTCTACCATCTATGTACTTTATTTTTTGCAAAAGTTTTCCTGAACCGTCTATTGGGTTTGATGGATTCTGTAGGTCAGCCTCTACTTTAAGAGAAAAGGCTCTATCTTTGTCAACAAGTACATGACCTCCTTCTCTTATATATACATTTATCATCCCGTTATCTTGCTCAAATGTGTCTATATTTATAAATTCTGAAAGTTTTCTTATAAGTAAATCTCTTTTATCTTTGAGAGGATTTACATTCTCTTTTGCTGCTGATAGTTCTGCTATTTTCTTGTTGAGACCTGCTATTTCTGTCAAGATATTATTTACTTCTGTTATGTTTTCTGAAATTTGTTTGTCTATATCTTCCCTAATTTTGACTATTGAGTTAGCTAATTCCTTAAATCTTGCTATCATGCTTTGAGCTTTGAGAACAACATTTTGTCTCAGCGAAGAATTTTCTGGATTTGTTGCAAGTTCCTCATAGGCGTTAAAGAAAGCGTCAATTGCGTTAAGAAGTCCTGCTCCTTCTGAGTCAGAAAGTAATGATTCTACTTGGCTAATTATTTCTTTTTGAGATTGAAAAGATTTCAGGACTTGAAGTTCTGCGTGCATTCTTTTTTCAAGAAAGAAAAATCTTTCTCTTTTTGCTCCCTCAAATAAAACACCTACCTGACTTGGTGGCAGAGGAGAAAGTAGAGGAGTTTGTCTTGTGTATCCTTCTGTTTGGGCATTTTCAATATTTGTTGATACTATCTGGAGTGCAGATCTTGATGCGAACATTCCATTTTTTGCTCCAAAGAGTATGTCCTTTATTCCAGCCACTCCAAAGTATGAAAAATCGGAAAAAAAATAATTTTTTTGAGTTTTACTTTTTGAAACTAAAATTTTTATATTCCCTGATTTAAATGCTATTATATCCTCAAGATAATTTTCCCACTTCCTGATATTTCAAATGAGTCATGAAGGAAATTTAGTTTTAGAGGTCCTATAGCTCCTACAAAGTTTGGGGCAGATATTCTGGTTTCTCCATTTATATTCTTTATAAAAGCTTTTGATTTTGCTGTATATATTATTACTTTACCTTGTCCTGAAAGTTCAACCAAGTTGAAAGTCTTTTTTATTTTTGTCAAGTTATATTTGAATGATGGCTCAAACCCAATAAGGAATGGTTCCAAAATTACCGCTTTCTCATATGCTTCATCAACTTCAAAGGCAGATATATATTCTGCCAATAAAGTTACTTCACAATCAATACCTCTTATTTTTATAAATTTATGATTTTTCCCACCAAAAAAATCGTTTTTGATTTTCTGATCCTCTATTTTTTTCAAAGGAAAAAGTTTGTAGCTACCCGAAATAAAAATGACGAAAGTTTCTCTTAAAATTATTTCGCTTTCACCTTTTAAGGAAATTTCCAAAATCCTACCTCGTTTTAGGAATCCCTCCTTTCCCTCTATTTTTCTTAACTCTATTTTCTCCTCTTCTCTTTCTGATATTCTCTCCTCTATTTTTTCCTCCCTTTCTTTTTCTTTTTCTTCTATTTTTTCCTCCTCTTTTTCAAGTCTTTTAGTTTCAATCTCCTCTTCAATCTCTCTTTTGAGCTCTTCAATTTTTTCTTCAATTTTCTCAATTTCTTCTGCTCTTTCGACTTTTTCCTTTTCTCCTACTTTCTCTAATTCTACCTCCTCTACCTCCAATATCCTTCCTTCTTCTATTTTTCTCCTTTCACTCTCTTCTCTCTTTTTCTTTTCTTCCTTTCTTTTTTGGCATTCCGAGAGGAGTTCTGATAATTTTTCTGATTCTGGAAAGATCATAGCCCCTTCCCTTAAAACTCTTTCCGCCTCTTCTAACTTACCCGATTCTATTAATGTTCTGGAATAGTTGAGGAGAATGTTCAAGTTTTCAGGATATTTTCTGTAAAGTTCCCCGAAAACCTCAGATGCTTTTTCAAATTCCTTCTTTTTGAAAAGTGCTATGCCATATAAGTTGTATAATTTATCATCCTTTGATTTTGAATACTCTTTCTCCGCAAGCTCTATCGCTTCATCTATTTTTCCCTCTTTTATAAGATTCTGAATTTGATAAAAGATCATCAGAGAAAATTTTAAAAATGGAACGGTTTATATTCAAGTTTTTAAGATTTTTTTAAGATTCGTATTCAAGCTTCCTTCTGAGCTCCTCCCTTTGCCTCATAAGCCAATACTCTCTTATAATTTTTCTATCGTCCTCCGATATTTCTGTAAATTGAAGACCAAGTCGGGTTTTCTTTTCCTCTCCCTCACCTATAAACCTTACCTCCGCTTTCGTAGAAACTATTGCCCACTCATGTTTTTTCTGATTTTCCTTTGTTGGAAGACTGAAAGATAACTTTACTATATCCATCATCTTCACCCCATCCTTTGGGATCTCAACATCTAATCCCATCCCGTGTTCGTTTATATCTACCATATTACCTTTGAATACGCCGCCCCATGGAAACTCAATACTTACCTCTATTGGTTCTGCGGGATTTGGTTTAACTCTGAAAGCAGACCTACCAGCCTTTCTTTCTATCTTTTCTGGGAAGGAAAAAATAAGAGATGTTTTGTATGTGCCTTTGAAGATTGACTCAAATGAATATTTCCCAACAGAGTCAGAATATTCAAACTCAACTTTATCTCCAACTTTCAAATTTTCCTTATATTTCGGATTTTTAAATTCCTTCATCAAAACTATATACTCTCCTCCCTTCGTCATTGCGACTTTTTCCACTGTGGTAAAGTAAGACCTTTCGTCTCCTGGGATTTTGGCTTTGAGTGGTAGTTGGTATTTAGCAAGCTCCTGGATATGTTTTATTCTTACCGGTTCTTTATGGAGCTCTTCAACATAAAAAAGTGCTACCTCTTTATGTTCTACTCTTTCTTGCATATTTATAATTTTATTATTAATTTTTTCTTTATTAATTTCTTCTTCTTCTGAAATATTCTTTGCAAAAATCTTTTGGGAATTTTGTTTTTCATATTTTTTCTTTTCTTCTTCATCTTTTTTTCTTGCAAATAAACTTCCAAAAATCATGTTTTTTCACCTCCTTTCTATTTTATATCGTAATTATTGTTAAAAATATTTTCCAAATTTTCAAGATTTTTTCCTCAAATTTATTTTTGATAAAGGGAAATTCCTTAATTTTTGTTTATTCTTTTATCAAAATTGATAAAATAATTAGTAAAGCTAAATAATAATTTCAAGATTTGAATTTAAAAATCAGCTATATGCAGTATGCATTTTTACTATTTATATCGGAAATTTGGAAAGTTCAATTTACTTATCTTTTTTTCTTTTTTTGGAATTTTCATATCTTGAAACTCCTTTTACAATTTTTCTATATGAGAAAGATTGCTGATATATCCTCTGCTCTTTCTGATATTTTGAAAGAATACGATAAAGAAATTTGGGCTGAATTTGTAATATCAAGTAACTGGAGTAAAATAGCTGGTAAAAAGAGAAAAGCCTATTCTTTAAAGTTGCGAGGAGGAATACTGCGAATTTCAACTCCTGACTCAACTTTACGCAATTTTCTCCTGAATCAGAAAAAATTTGTTTTAGATAAGATAAATGAAATACTCGGCGAAAAAATGGTGAATGATATAGAAGTTTTTGGAATCAGCCAACCCATTTTCAAGATGTTCTCACAAAAACTGAAAAGTAAAGAAAAAACAAAAGAAGGAGAGTAAAAAAAGAATAAAGAATAAAAAAGAATCAGGAAAGGAAAAATAATAAAGAAGAAGAAGAAGAAGAAGATGATGATGATGATGATGATGAAAATTTTCAGATGGATCGGATTTTTTATAGTTGAACTTTATATTGCGCTCAAAAATATTTTTGGCAAAGAAAAAGCTCTCAAAATCATGAAAAATTTTATGACACTTTTAGGAAAAACAAGAGCTCCCGCGATGGCAAAAATTCTCAAAGCAAATCCGTCAGATATGTCTTCTTTATCAAAAATACAAGATACAGAAGATTTCATACTGGGAGTAAAAGGTATCTGGTCAGAGAAGGGGAAAAATTTAGCTATAAAAGATGAACTTTTCTGTCCTTTTGCTCAGAAACTGAAAGGACATTCAGAATTTTGCCACATACTTGTGAAAGAGTTTGAAATAGCTACTTTTAGAACTCTCAATCCAAACTATGAATTAGAAATTGAGGGAAAACTTCTTTCAGAGGGAGGGAAATATTGTAGATTTATTCACAAGATAAAACAAAGTGAATAACTTCTTTATCTATGAATAAAATCGTAATCGGAGCGGATCACGCAGGTTTCGAGCTGAAAGAAAAAATAAAACTATTTCTAAAAGAAAAAGGATTTGAAGTAGAAGATAAAGGAACTTTCTCACACGATAGGGTTGATTATCCCGATTTTGCCCGTCTCGTAGCAGAAGATGTATCGTTGGGTAAAGCTGATTTAGGAATACTCGTGTGTGGTACAGGAATAGGGATGAGTATAGTTGCGAACAAGTTCCACAAAGTCAGAGCTGCCTTGATTTTCAACGAATACACTGCAAGAATGGCAAAAGCACACACAAATGCAAATATACTTGTGTTTTCCGGAAGAGTTATATCACCAGAATATGCAAAGGTTTTGCTTTCTACTTTCCTTGAAACGAGTTTTGAAGGAAATCGCCATCAAGAAAGAATAGAAAAAATAATCGATATAGAAAATGAGATATTGAACTCTTTCGCTTCTTATTTCAGAGAACTACGGAGATTTGATCCAGAAGTTTTTGATGCAATAGTCAAGGAAGTAGAGAAACAGGAAACCATGATAAATCTTGTGGCTTCAGAAAATCTCGCAAGTTTGAGAGTTCTTTCAGCTCTTTTTAATCCAATGAACAACAAATACGCAGAAGGTTATCCAGGGAAAAGATATTATGGCGGATGCGAGTTCGTTGATGTTGTTGAGGAATTAGCCCGAGAGCGAGTTAAAAAACTTTTTTCAGCAGAATATGCAAATGTGCAACCTCACTCAGGAACACAAGCTAATCAGGCGATCTATCTTATGTGCCTTGAATCGGGGGATAAGATTTTAAGTATGGATCTTGCTTCCGGGGGACATCTTTCTCACGGTGCTCGCGTTAATTTTTCTGGGAAGCTATATAAACCGGTCTTTTATACTGTCGACCACAAAACCCATCTTATAGATATGGATATGGTCAGAGATATTGCTAAAAAAGAAAGACCGAAAATTATAGTTGCTGGTGCCTCATCTTACCCAAGAGCGATAGATTTTAAAGCTTTTTCCGATATAGCAAAAGAAGTTGGAGCTTTCTTTCTGGCAGATATTGCTCACCCTGCTGGACTTGTTGCTGCAGGATTTTATCCTTCTCCTGTGCCCTATGCGGATTTTGTCACATTCACAACGCACAAAACTTTGAGGGGACCAAAAGGTGCTGTAATTTTGTCTCGGTCCGAGTTTTCAAAGAAAATAGATTCTGCTGTCTTCCCGGGCTCGCAAGGGGGACCCTTTATGCATGTTATAGCAGCAAAAGCTGTGTGCTTCAAAGAAGCTATGCAACCTGAATTCAAAAATTATGCAGAACAGGTAATAAAGAACGCCAAAGTTCTTGCTGATGAATTTATGAAAAGAGGTTATAAGGTTATAACAGGAGGAACAGATTCTCATATAGTTCTGATTGATGTATCATCAAAAGGAGTATCAGGTGGGGATGTTGAGCGAGAACTATATAAAGCCGGTATAGTTTTGAATAAAAATGTTATACCTTTTGACTCAAGACCTCCTATGAATCCATCTGGAATAAGAATAGGAACTCCTGCTGTTACAACGAGAGGAATGAAGGAAGAGGAAATGAGACAAATTGCTTCACTGATAGATGAAGTGATATCTTCTGGTTTTTCAGAAGAAGTTATCTTGAAGGTGAGAAATTCCGTTGCTGAACTTTGTAGAAGGTTTCCATTTTATTCAGATTTCATACAAAAAGTCCTTTCATAGATTTTTTCTTGAAATTTCTTATACTTTCTCTTAAATTTATTCACTCGACTTCTTCCTTTATTCCTGATATTTCTCTGTGTCTTTCTAATATCTTGTGCGGGTCAATAAGAGTTATTGAACCTCGTGGAGTATTTACTCTTCCTATTATTATTTCTCTGAACTTTATGCCCACTTTTGGTGCCTCAGATATTGAATTTGGAGATATAGTTTCAATAAAGACATTATCAGCAATCAAACATATTGGTGATACATCCTTCAAAGCCCTAACTATTATTCCTAATTTTTTGCTTATTTGTTCCTTTATTTCTCCTATTTCAAAGAAAGATAAAATATCAAATACAGGAACTATTTCTCCCCTGATATATATAAGTCCTTTTAGGTATTTTATATCAGAATGAACATACAAAATATCATCTGATAGTTTTATCACTTCTTCAAGGTATTCTATACCTAAGCCATATATTTCCTCTCCTACACTTGCACATATTATCTTTATATCTTTCTGGAAAGATGGAAGAACTCTTAACCTTTCTCTCATAAAATAAAATTTAAAAAAGAGATTCAATAAAAACTGGCATATTAAAATAAAGTGATGTCAAGAGGGGAAAAAGATGCAAGCGAAAAATATGAGGTTGCAACTTTGGCAGGTGGTTGCTTTTGGTGTCTTGATGAAGTATTTGATAAAATAGAGGGAGTTATTGAAACAAAAGTTGGTTATGCAGGCGGATTTAAAGAGAACCCAACTTATGAAGAAGTTTGCTCAGGAACTACAGGACACCTTGAAGCTATTCAAATAAAATTTGATCCAACTGTTTTGTCTTACAAAGAAGTTCTTCTTATTTTCTTTATGAATATAGATCCACGAGATCCAGAAGGTCAATTTACAGATAGAGGACCGCAGTACAGGACCGCTATTTTTTATCATAATGAGGAGCAAAGATACATCGCCGAGGAAACAAAAAAGTATATTGAAAAATTATTCGGATATGTTGCGACCGAAATAAGACCTTTTGTAAATTTTTATCCTGCCGAAGAATACCATCAAAAGTACTTCAAGAAAAATCCAATAAGGTACTGCCTTTATAAATTCTTTTCTGGAAGGGAAAATTTCGTAAAAAACATATGGGGAGATAAAATTTTTTTCAGGTTAAAACAGCACCCAAAATATAAAAGACCATCAGATGATCAGATAAAAAAAATATTGACTCCTTTGCAGTACTATGTTACACAAGAAGGCGGAACCGAACCCCCATTTGAAAACGAGTACTGGAATAATAAAGCTCCCGGAATATATGTTGATGTTGTCTCGGGAGAACCTCTTTTTTCTTCTCTTGACAAATTTGACTCTGGAACTGGTTGGCCATCTTTTACAAAACCTCTTGAACCAGATAACATAATATATAAAGTTGATACAAGTTATGGGATGATAAGAATAGAGGTAAGAAGTAGATATGCAAATAGCCACTTGGGACATGTTTTTGACGATGGTCCTCCCCCAACTGGTTTGAGGTATTGTATAAATTCAGCTGCTTTGAGATTCATCCCACTTGAAAATCTTGAAAAAGAAGGATACGGAGAATATGTAAAACTCTTTGAAGAGAGAAAAAAATAAAAGCAAATAGTTAGTAATAAATGAATAACTATAATTATCATCAGCTTCACGATATTCTTGCAGTTACAGTCTCCTACAACAATTTTGAAGGTTTAAAATCTTTGTGTGAAAATCTTCTTTCCCAAAGTCTTAAACCTAAAAAAATTTTTGTTGTTGATAATGCGTCAGAAGATGATACGCCAAAGATAAAAGAGCTTTTTCCTGAATTTGTGATATATAAAAGACTTCCAAAAAACTTAGGAGCAGATGGTGGATATTACTATGCTTTGTCTTTTGCGTATAAAATTTCCGACTTTATCTTTACAACAGATGATGACACTTTGTATCAGAAAGATGCCCTACATGAACTTTTTTTTGGTTTCTTGGAACTTGAGAAAAAATTCTGTGTCGGAGCTGTAAGATGTGCATGGGAAGGATTTGAAGGAAATGAGCCGAAAGAGGTTTTCTCTTCTGTCTGGACAGGAGTTCTTTTTAGGTCAGCTGTTTTAAAAGTTGTTGGGTTTCCTCGCAAAGATTTTTTTATATATGGCGGAGATGACGAATTCTTTACAAGAATGACAAAAAAAGGCTTCAAATTTTTTCTTATTCCATCGGCAAAATATCTTTCAAGACCATCGGGACATAAAGCTCAATATTCTGTTTTTGGAAGAAAGATAAGTTTTTACCCTGATGATTTCAGGCTTTACTATTCAATAAGAAACGAAACTTTCATATACTCGCGCATCAAAAGAAAAGACTTTCTAAAAGTTTTGAGGAGAATCTTAATCCTGTCTTTAATAATCAGAGATAAAAACAAAGTAAAAACTATCTTTGAGGGATTTTTTGATGGGATTTTTGGAATACTCGGAGAAAATAAAAAGTACTCTACAAAAAGATAAAAAGAAAAAAACTTTCATTTTCAAATATCAATCCTTACCTCATATATATAGAATTTTTTCGTTCTATATATCTCTTTTAGGAAAAACTCAGATTCTGTTTTTTCCCTCTCCCTTATTACATATTTTACTTCAAATTTATTTATGAGTTCTTTTAGTTTATTTCCATCTAATTTTTCAAACTCTTCAAGAAATTTTCTCTGGATTTCACTTTTATTCTCTAACTTCTCTGATGGTATTCCCAAGTCTCCCATAAGTGCTCGTATTTCATATATTGGTGGTTTTTCACTTAAAAACTCTGTATGTTCCGAAATAATACTTTTTACTTCCTCCAAATTAAATCCTTGAAGTTTCATATCAAGTATGTTTCTTTCAAAAATTTCCCTATCCCCTATGTAAGTGAAAATATATGTCTTTGGGTTAAGCTGTGGGATTAGAGTTTCTCTAAAAATTACAGCCGACAAATTTTTTGGTAATGATATGACTTCATTTTCTTTTACTTTGGTTTTTATAAAATTTGAGATCTCATCATACTCACTTTTCAAAATAATTTGTTCTCTCACATGTTTCAAAGTTGCAACACTTTCAATAAATATTTTTTCCGATGATACAAAGATTCCACAGAATAACACAGGAACTACAAAGCTTATTGTCAAGTTTGCAGCTGGACTTACATAATCAAGAACATTTTTCAATTTTGTCCTTGAAACTACATCATATATAGCAGAAAATATAGCTATAATAGAGAAAATGTAGAAAGCGTAATAAAAATGTCTTTCTTGTATTGTTATTTTTGTGATAGCGTTTTGATAACCTAAAATCAAACCAGAAATCAGGATAAAAAATAAAACTTTTCCTTTCCATCCCTTCTGCAAAAGATATAGAGCAGAAATTAAGCCCAAAACGACGATTACATAGTTTCTTTTTTCCTGAGCGAATTCGGAGCTTTCTGCTCTGAGCTTCGTAAAAAGAATAGCTCTCATCAACATAGCCTCTGAGTCAGGATTTTGTGTTTGAAGAAAATTGAATATGACTGCTGGTAAGGCTACAAAAAAAGCAACAGATGAAATTTCTATTAACTCTTTTCTCTTTCCTTTTGAGAAAATAAGTAATAGGAAGATAAAAAGTAGAGCATGTACATAGTAGTAAAATTGACCGTAAAAGTTCAAACCAAATATTATACCGCAAATTATCTTTTCTTTAAAATTTAGATTTCTTTTGTCACCAATTCTTATGATAAAGTACACAAATAAAATAAAGAGTAAAATGAGAGGGTTAGGATTAAATGCTCTGTGAAGTATAAAACCAAAAAAAGGAGAGTGAGGAAAATTCATATCTCCTTGAACAAATTTCAGTAAAGGATAGACATTTAAAACTATGATGGAAAGTGTAAGAAAAGCAAAATGGCTTTCTTCAATAAACTTTTTTATTACGGCAAATGTCAGCAGAGGTATAAATATAGCTCCGAAAATTTTCAAGAAAACATTAACATACGAAAAATCGTGGAAAATCTCATATACTGCTCTACATAGAAACAAAAATAGTGGTAAGGTAAAACATTTTTCATTTTTTACCTCACAAAACCCA
>Ga0080007_1080147_pt1 | contig 18154 bp, 21 predicted proteins | sample OctOCTMetagenome_FD_69210 | JGI IMG/M metagenome (GOLD analysis project Ga0080007, IMG submission 69210) | Hot spring and microbial mat streamer communities from Octopus Spring Streamers, Yellowstone National Park, USA - OCT_B (SPADES... | ecosystem: Environmental > Aquatic > Thermal springs >...
AGGGCCACCTGCATGATGACCGACTTGGTCCAGGCCTGGTGCATCTTCTCCACATCCTCCGGGGAGTGGCCCTTCTTGGCCAGGAAGGGCTTGATGGTGGCGGTGATGGGGTAGATGAAGGCGACGAGATATCGCATCGGGATGTGGGGGACGGAGCGGACCCCGTCGGTCTGGTTCTTCTTGGCCCGGTGGTGGCGCAGGCCGATCTCGTGCTGGTAGTTCAGCCAGTCCCGGTCGTAGGGGCGGTTGCAGGTGTCCAGGATCCACTGGCCGAAACGCCGGCGGACGGCCTGGAGGTAGTTCATGTCGGGCTGCCCATCGGGCCCCGAGAAGTAGTAGACCAGGTGCGGCTGGGAGCCCACCCAGCCATACCAGAGGTCCAGGATGTCCTCCACCTGGTCGGCCAGGACCTCCCCGGCCATCCGCAGGTAGCGGACGTCCTCCTCGGTGAACATGGTGGCCTTCTGGAGGTCGGCGAACTCCTCCATCGAGACGGGGGAGCGGGCCGCTTCGGCCGTCCCATAGGTATAACCGGGGATGGTCTGCACGGACATGGCGGACCTCCTTTTGGGATCAGATTCGTAAAAGACGGGATTCCTCCCGTCTTCGGCAGCTTCTCTAAACCTCCAGCACGATCTCCACGTTGCCATGCAGGGCGTTGGAGACCGGGCAGATACGCTCCGCTTGCTCCGCCAGCTCTTGTAAGCGATGGCCTTCCAGGCCCGGCGCCTGGGCCTCGACCTGCAGGACCATCCGGGTGATGCGCAGGGCGGTGGGATCCCATCCGCAGGTGGTGGTCACCGGGAGCGACTCCGGCCGGTGGCCGGCCTGCGTCAGGACGTGGGAGAGGGCCATGGCATATCCGATCGCGTGAGCGACGAGCCGCTCCTCCGGGCGGGTAAGCCCCTGAGGGCCTCCGCGCGACTGGAGAAGGTGACCTGCAAGCCGGAGAGGGCGCTGCTTTCCGTCCGCAGGTCTCCCGTCCAGGTCCCGGTGGCTGTCCGTTCGACAAGGGGCATGGCTGGCCTCCTTACGCGAGGTTCTCGCCGGTGGGGATCGCATAGCCAGCCTGTCGCAGGGCCTCGTCCAGCTGCTCCACGGTGGGCTCCACGATGTAGAAGGCCTCGTCCCCGAACACGATGGTGGGGGTGCTGCGGAAGCCGCGGTTGAGGCGCTCCACGTAGCGGGCGGCCTCCTCATCCTCGTCGATGTTGATCTCGATGAAAGGGATGCCCAGGGCCCGCAGCCGTTCGCGGGCGAGCTCGCTGTCCTCGCAATCCGGTCGGGCATACATCCGGATGGGCAAGGGACCTCCATGGGTCATGCCGGCACCTCCTCGCGGGGGATGAAGTCCGGGCATTCGGTGTAGGTGTCCGCGTCCCGCAGCGGGGCGTCCATGAAGGCGCAGTGGTGCGGGGCGGCGGGGTTCTCCGGATGGGTGTAGGGGCGGAAGAAGGCGCAGCCCCAGCACATCTCGTAGACCACGATGGCGCCGGAGGCGGCCAGGCGGCGGACGATCTGCTGCAGGGCGCGGTGAAGGGCCTCCTGATCGGAAGGGGAGAGGGCTTCCACCGCCTCCTCCAGATCATCCAGCAGGCGCTCGAGGGCGGCCACCCGCCGCCGGCCGGCGACGGTGAGGCGGAGGGTCACCGTGCGGCGGTCCTCGGGGAGGGGCTCCCGGGCCACCAGGCCCTTGCGCTCCAGGGCGTCGGCGACCTCGCTGGCGGTGGCCATGGTGGCCTGCAGGCGTTGGGCCAGCCCGCCGATGGTGCGCACCCCCGGCCGGGCATAGGCCAGGAAGAGGAGGGCCTGGACCTGGGCCGGGGAGAGGCCGTGGGCCTGGCCGGCCCGGCGCAGCATGAGCTGGATGGCCTGGGCGATGCGGTAGAGGGCGATGGCGATCTGCCCGGACATCCGCTCCGATCGCACGCGCGGGTTGAAGGGAGACATCGGCGTCGCTCCATTGCTTAGGAGTCCGAAGTAATTATAGCGAGGGCGCGGGGATCTGTCAAGGGGGTGGGGGAGCGCGGGGGCCAACCGGCGATCCATCGGTTGTGGACGCTTCGCCTCGAGGGGGCGGCCCGGCCCGCGCGCCGCCTCCCTCGGCCCCAGCCGCCGAACCGCGGTGGACCCCTCTTTCTGTAACCCGGCTGTAACGCCCCCGGAACGGTCTTCCGGGAAGATATGGCCAAAGCCTGGCGGATGGGCGGCGTTTCCGACAGGCGGGAGGATCGGGGGGCCAGGATGGATCTGTTGATCCGGTATCTGGCGGGAGGGCTTTCGGCGGGGGCCCTGTATGGGCTGATGGCCCTGGGGCTGGTGCTGATCTATCGGGCGTCGGAGGTGGTGAACTTCGGCCACGGGGATCTGGCGATGGTCAGCACCTTTGCGGCCTACACCCTGCTCCGCGCCCATGCCCCGCTCCCCCTGGCGCTGGGAGGCGCTGTTCTCTTCGGCGCGGCGCTGGGCGCCCTGGCGGAGCGAGGGCTCCTGCGGCCCGCGCGCCGCCGGCGGGCCACCCCCCTCACCCTGGTGGTTCTCACCCTGGGCCTGGCGCTGGTCCTCAACGGGCTGGCGGGTCTGTTATGGGGCCATGAGATCCGCACCTTCCCGGGGCTGGTCTCCGGCCCTCCGCTGCGGCTGGGGCCGGCGGTGATCACCCGGGAGCAGCTCTTCAACCTCGCGGTGGGGTTGCTGCTCGCCCTGGCCCTTTACGCCTTCCTCCGGTTCACCCGCACCGGCCTGGCCCTCCGGGCGGTCACCCAGAACCCCGAAGTCGCCCGGCTGATGGGCATCCCGGTGGACCGCATCCTGATCCTGGCCTGGGGGGTGGGGGTCGGGCTGGGGGCCATCGCCGGGATCCTGGCGGCGCCGCTGATCTATCTGGAGCCGAACGCCATGCTGCCGCTCCTGATCAAGGGCTTCGCTGCTGCGGTGCTGGGCGGGATGACCAGCCTGCCCGGCGCGGTGATCGGCGGGTGGCTCCTGGGGATCCTGGAGAACCTGGCGGCCGGATACATCGCCACCGAGCTCAAGACGCCCCTCGCCTTCGCCCTCATCGTGGCCGTCCTGGTGGTGCGGCCGGCCGGGCTGTTGGGCCGACCGATCTCTCATCGGGTGTAGCCGGGGAGGGCGGGCGATGGCGCGGCGGATCGTCCGGGGGGCGCTCATCGCGGGGATCCTCGGGGTCACCGCTTTCACGCTGCCGAGCTATTTCCTCTACATCCTCAGTCTGGCCGGGATCTGGGCGATCGCGGCCATCGGGCTGGATCTCCTGACAGGAGTGGCGGGCCAGATCTCCATTGGCCACGCCGGCTTTATGGCCATCGGCGCGTATACGGTGGCCCTGCTGAGCCTGCGCCTGGAGGTCCCCTTCTGGCTCGCCTTGCCGGCGGCGGGCCTCCTGAACGCCCTGATCGGGCTGGCGCTGGGGCTACCGGCCCTTCGCCTGAGCGGGCCGTATCTGGCCATCGCGACCCTGGGGTTCGGCGTGGCCGTGGTGGAGATCCTGCGGCGCTGGGAGCCGGTCACCGGCGGCTTCATGGGGCTGAAAGTTCCGCCGCCGGCCCTGGGCCCCTGGAGCCTGCGCAGCGACGCCGCCCAATATCTCCTGATCGGGACCCTCCTGGTCCTCCTCGCTGGGATCGCCATCCGGCTGATCCGGAGCCCGTTCGGCCGGGCCTGGATCGCCCTGCGGGATCGGGAGGCGGCGGCCCAGGCGGCCGGGATCTCCCTGGCCCAGGACGCGGGAGGGCTGAGCGCTGGCGCCTCAGGAGGCGTTGACCCTGGAGGAAGCCCTGCGGGCCTACACCATAGGAGCCGCCTACGCCGCCTTCGCGGAGGCGGAACTGGGCACCCTGGAGCCTGGCAAATGGGCCGATTTGGTCGTCCTCGGCGCGGATCCCTTCGAAACCGATCCGGAGGCCCTGGAGGCGATCCCCATCTGGGCCACCGTAGTCGGAGGGCAGGTGGTGTATGAGGGCAGGTGAAGAAGGGACGGATCCGGCCTCTCCCGGGGTGGCGAACGCCCGAGGGGCCGCCCTGGAGGGTCCTCTCGTGCGGAGCAGGACGGTTCGCATGCCTCAGGACAGCGCCCAACCCGCCTTGTGAAGCTCTGAGGAAAGGAGGGGAACCATGTGTCCGAGTCGCTGGTTGCGGAGCGGAGTGATCCTGGCCTTCCTGATGGGGGCGTGCGCCCCAGCGGCCACGCCGCCCCCCACGCCGCCCCCGGCACCGCCCACGCCGACGGCGGCTCCTGCGCCGAGCCCCACCCCGGCGCCGGCCGGCCCGACCCCGACGGCAGCGCCCCCCACGCCGACCCCCGCCGTCCCCGGGGCCCCGGCCGCCCTCAAGATCGGCATCGTGACCTTCCTCTCCGGCCCGGCGGCCTCGCCCTTCGGGGTGCCCGCCCGCAACGCCGCGGAGGTCCTGATCGAGAACCTCAACGCCGGCAAGGCGCCCAAGCCTTACGACCAGAAGGGGATCGGCGGCGTGCCCATCCGGGCGATCTACATAGACGAAGCCGGCGGCGCGGAGAAGCAGGTGGCGGAGTTCCGCCGTCTGGTGCTGGAGGAGAAGGTGGACCTGGTCATCGGCTACATCTCCAGCGCCGACTGCCTGGCGGTGGCCCCGGTGGCCGAGGAGCTCAAGACCCTCACCGTGCTCTTTGACTGCGGCACCAACCAGATCTTCGAGGAACGGGATTACCGCTACGTCTTCCGGACCCACGCCCATCAGGTGATCGAGAACGTCGGCGCCGCCCGCTACATCCTGCGGATGAAGCCGAACCTCCGCAGCATCGCGGGGATCAACCAGAACTACGCCTGGGGGCAGGACTCCTGGGCCGTCTTCCGCGATTCCGTCCGCAAGCTCAAGCCGGATGTGCAGGTGGCCGGGGAGCACTTCCCCAAGCTGTATGCCGGCGAGTATTCGACGGAGCTCTCCGCCCTGCTCGCCGCCCGCCCCGAGGTGGTCCACTCCAGCTTCTGGGGCGGTGATCTCGAGGCCTTTGTGATCCAGGCCGCCCCTCGCGGCTTCTTCCAGCAGACGATAGCCATCCTGACCACCGGGGACACCATCCTCCCCCGCCTGGGCCGGGATGTCCCGAAGGGCATCGTGATCGCCGCCCGGGGCCCCCACGGGGCCCTGGCCCCGAAGACGCCCCTCAACGACTGGTTCGTGAAGATCTACAAGGACCGCTATGTGGTCCGCCCGGTCTATCCCTCCTACCACATCGCCCAGGCCATCCTGGGCGTGAAGGCGGCCTATGAAGAAGGCCATCGCCGCCAACGGCGGGAAGTGGCCGACGGTGGATCAGGTGATCGCAGCCTTCGAGCATCTGGAGTTCGAGACCCCCAGCGGGACCATCCGCATGGCCCTGGGGAAGGGCCATCAGGCGGTGGAGCCCGTGGTCCTGGGGATCACCGGGGACTTCGATCCGGCGACCGGAGAGGTGAAGCTCACGGATGTCGTGGAGTTCCCCGCGGAGTGCGTGAACCCGCCCGACGGGATGAAGACCCCCGACTGGATCGCCCAGGGGTTCCCCGGGGCGAAGTGCCCGTAATTCGGCCAGTAAGGGAGGGAGGCGAGGGGGCAGGCCCTGCCTCCCTCCCGACGCGGAGGGGAGCGGATGGAGACGGCGCTGATCATCCTGACGGATGGGCTGGTGTATGCCTCGTGGCTCTTTCTGATCTCCGCGGGGCTCACCCTGATCTACGGGGTGCTGCGGATCCTGAACCTGGCCCATGGCAGCCTTTACGCGCTGGGGGCCTACGCGGCCGCCTCCGTGGTGCTCCTTTACTTTGACCGGGGGCTTTGGCCCATGGGGAGCTATCTGGCCCTGCTGGGGGCCGCCCTGCTGGTGGGAGCGGTCGCCGGCCCCCTCATCGAGCGAGGGCTGTTGCGGTGGATTTATGGACGCGATCCCGTCTACCAGCTCCTGGCCACCTACGCCCTTTTCCTGATCCTGGAAGATCTCATGAAGCTCGTGTGGGGGGTGAACCCCTATTACGCCTACAAGCCCTACGGGTTGCTGGGGATCATCCGGCTGGGGGGCATCCCGTATCCGGGCTACAGCTTCCTGTTGCTCGGGGTCGCGTTGCTGGCCGGCGGATCGCTTTATTTCTTCATCCGCGGCACCCGCATCGGCCGGCTGGTGGTGGCGATGATCCACGATCCTGAGATCAGCGCCGCGATGGGTGTGAATGTCCCCCGGGTTTCCTTGCTCACCTTCACCCTGGGGGCTGTCCTGGCCGCCTTAGGGGGCGCCTTCACCGCCCCGATGATCTCCGTGGTCCCCGGCCTCTCCGTAGAGGTGATCGTCCTCGCCTTCGCGGTGGTGGTGATCGGGGGGCTGGGGAGCCTGGAAGGCTCGGCGGTCGGCGCCCTCCTGGTGGGGCTGGTCCGCTCCCTGATGGTGCACCGGATCCCGGAGCTGGAGCTCTTCGCCATCTATCTCGTTATGGCGATGGTGCTGCTCCTTCGGCCGCACGGCCTGTTCGGGATGGAGGAGGTGCGACGGGTATGAAGCTCCGCCGCTTCGGAGGGCTGATCCTGATCGCGGGGATGGCCGGACTGGGGCTCCTCCTGCCCGGCTGGAGCCGGTTCCTGCTCACCCTGGCCCTGGCCCGAGGGCTGCTGGTGCTGGGGGTGGCGCTGCTCATGCAGGCGGGGCTGGTCTCCTTCGGGCAGGGGCTCTTCTTCGCCGCCGGGGCCTATGCGGTGGGGTTCGCCGCGCGGGACCTGGGGATCCGGGATGCAGGGCTGGGGGTGGCCCTGGGGGCCGGAGCGGGCCTGGGGATCGCGGCCCTCACCGGGCCCCTGCTGGCCCGCTACCGGGGGATCTTCTTCGCCATGCTCACCCTGGCCTTCTCCATGATCCTCTACGGGATCCTGGTGAAGGCCTACCGGATCACCGGCGGCACCGACGGGCTGCGCATCCCCCCTCCGACCTTTCTGGGCTGGAGCCTCCCCGAGGAGCACCTGGGCTCCGGCCTCTACCTGTTCACCCTCGCCTGCACGGCGGTGATGGTCTTCCTGATCTTCCGGTATCTCCGATCCCCCCTGGGCTACACCGTGCGGGCCATTCGGGACAACGAGGTGCGAGTGGAATACCTGGGGCTTTCGGTGAGCCGCGCCCTCTACATCACGGTGCTTCTCGTGGGGGCCATGGGCGGGCTGGGCGGGGCCCTGAGCGCGATGAGCGTGGGCCATGTCGACCCGAACCTGGCCTACTGGACCACCTCGGGGGAGTTCGTCTTCGTCGCTCTGCTCGGGGGGACGGGGAACGTCTTCGCCCCGCTGGCGGGATCCATCGTCTTCGAGTTCCTCCGGACCTACGCCTACAAATACATCCCTTACACCTGGCAGATGGGCTTGGGTCTGGTCATGCTGGCCATCGTGGGGTTCGCCCCCGGAGGGCTCTGGTCCCTCTACGAGCTCATCGCACGGAGGATGTCCGGATGGACGTGGTCCTGGAAACGCGGGGTCTGACCCGAACCTTCGGCCGGGTGGTGGCCGCGGACGACGTGAACGTGCAGATCCGCTCCGGGGAGCGGGTGGGCCTGGTGGGGCCCAACGGGGCCGGCAAGACCACGTTCCTCAACCTGATCACCGGCTACGTGCGCCCGAACCGGGGCCGCATCCTGTATCGGGGGACGGACATCACCGGGCTCCCGCCCCGGGCCATCACCCGCATGGGCATCGTGCGCTCCTTCCAGATCCCCCAGCTCTATCCCGGGCTGACCGTTCTGGAGAACCTCCTGCTGGCCATCGCCGCCCGCTCTGGTCGCGGGCTGGACTTCTGGGGGCCGCTGGGGCGGGAACACGCGGTGGCCGAGGCGATGGAGCTTCTGGGTGCCTTCCAGCTCGCCGACTATGCCCGGCGGCCGGTGGGGGAGTTGCCGGAAGGGGGGCGGAAGCTCCTGGACGTGGCCATGGCGCTGGCCCTGCGGCCGACGGTGCTGCTGATGGACGAGCCCACCAGCGGGGTGAGCACCCAGGACAAATTCGGGGTCATGGAGGTCCTGATGGAAGTCCTGGGGCGCGCCGGGGTGACGACCCTCTTCGTGGAGCACGACATGGAGGTGGTGTATCGCTACGCCGAGCGGGTGCTGGTTTTCTATAACGGCCGTGTGGTGGCGGACGGCGACCCGCAGGCCCTTTTCGCCGACGCCCAGATCCGCCGCGCGGTGCTGGGATGGGAGTAAGCCCTATGCTGGAGCTCGAGGACGTGCGCGTCTCCCTGCAGGGCTTCCCGATCCTGCGGGGCGTGAGCCTGCAGGCCCTCCCGGGCCAGATCACCGGCCTGGTGGGCCGCAACGGGGCCGGCAAAACCACCACCCTGCGGACCATCATGGGGCTGGTCCCGCTCCAGGGCGGGAGCCTCCGCCTGGGGGGACAGGATCTCCGTCCTCTCCCTGCCCATCGACGGGCCGCCCTGGGGATCGGCTACATGCCGGAGGACCGCCGGCTGATCGGGCCGCTGACGGTGGAGGAGAACCTGTTGCTGCCGGCGTGGGCCATCGGCCTCCCTGGGGCTCCGGAGCGCCTCCGCTGGGTCTATGAACGGATGCCGGAGGTGGCGGAGCTGGCCGGGCGGCGGGCCGCTCAGCTCAGCGGGGGCCAGCAGAAGCTGGTGGCCCTGGCCCGGGCGCTGATGCATGGGACCCGCCTGCTGCTCCTGGACGAGCCCTTTGAGGGGCTGGCGCCCGCTATGGCCCTTCGTCTGGGGGAGATCCTGCGGGGCCTGCGGACGGAGGGCATGGCCATCCTGGTGGCCGAGTCCGACCTCCACCGGGTCAGCGCCCTGGCAGAGCGCATCTACACCATTGAGCGGGGGGAGATCCAGGATCCCGGCGGGGGAGGGGAGTGAGATGGGCCTCTCGGAGCGAGCCATCCGCATCGGCGCTCTGTATGCCCTCTCCGGGGCGGCCGCCGCCTATGGGGCCTCCGCGCGGCAGGGCCTGGAGCTGGCGGCGGAGGAGATCAACGCCGCCGGCGGCCTCCTGGGGCGGCCGGTGGAGCTGCTCATCGAGGACGAGAAAAACTCCGCCCACGCCGTGGAGGTCGTCCGCCGCATGGCCCGAGAGCTCGGGGTCCGCCTGTTCATCGGCATCGACTCCAGCGCCGTCGCCGAGGCGGTGGTCCCCTTGCTCCCGGAGCTCCGGTGCGTGCTGATGGTCACGCATGCCGCCAGCCCTCGCATCACCGGCGAGCTCTTCAACCCCTATGTGTTCCGCTGCAGCATCAATGTGGCCCAGAACGCCCGGGCGGGCGCCCTTCTGGTGGCCCCTTTGCCGTATGCCACATGGACCACTCTGGGCCCGGATTATTCCTTCGGTTACTTCTCCTGGGCCTATTTCTCTCGCTTCCTGCGGGAGCTCAAACCGGAGGCCGAGCTCCTCCCCGAAGGGATCTTCCATCCGCCGGGGGCGGAAGACCTCACCCCCTGGATCCGGCAGGCGATGCGCTCGGGGGCGGAGGCCCTCTGGATCTCCTCGTGGGGCGGCGACCTGGTCCGCCTGATCCGCCAGGGGCAGGCACTGGGGCTGTTCCGGCGCTGCGCGGTCTTTATGGAGCTGGGGGCCGCTCTGGAGGTGCTGGAGGCCCTGGGGGACGAGATGCCCCAGGGGCTGTGGGTGGGCACGCGTTACTGGTTTCGGTGGCCGGACACCCCGGAGAACCGGCGCTTCGTCGAGGCTTACTTCCGGCGCTACGGCCGCTATCCCAGCTACAACGCCCAGAACGCCTACCTGGGCCTCCGCCTGCTGGCCGGGGCGATCCCGCGGGCCGGGACGCTGGAGCCGGAAGGCCTGATCCCTTACCTGGAGGGGATCGGCTACGAGGCCCCCATGGGTCGGATCATGCTGCGCCGGGAGGACCATCAGGTGGTGGCGGATGTGGTCTGGGGGGAGACCAAGTCCCATCCGGACTATCCCTTTCGCATCCTGGATCCCATCTGGACGTTCCCGGGCGAGGCCATCACCCCGCCCCCGGAGGTGGGGATCTTTTGAGCCGTCGGGCTCAGGGCTTTCCGGATCCATGGTAACCTGAAGAAGCGGAGGCCCTGCGCGATGGGATCCTATTCCAAACGAGGAGGCGCGCCATGGTGCGGGAGCGTGTGACCTTCGGCCCGGCCCGGCTCTTCATCGGGGGCCAGTGGGTGGATGGAGGGGCGCCGATCCCGGTGCGGGACAAATACACCGGCGAGGTGATCGGGGAGGTGCCCGAGGCGCGGCGGGAAGACGTGGAGGCGGCGGTGGCCGCGGCCCAGGAGGGCGCCAAGGCCATGGCCGCCCTGCCGGCCTGGCGGCGGGCGGAGATCCTGCTGCGGGCGGCGGGGATGATCCGCGAGCGGAAGGAGGAGTTCGCCCGGCTGATCGCCGCGGAGGCGGGGAAGGCGCTGAAGTGGGCCCGCGCGGAGGTGGAGCGGGCCATCTGGACCTTCACCATCGCCGCGGAGGAGGCCCGGCGGATCGAGGGGGAGGTGATCCCCCTGGACGCCGTGCCCGCGGGGGAGGGATATTTCGGGTTCTACGTGCGGCGGCCGGTGGGCGTGGTGGCCGCCATCTCGCCTTTCAACTTCCCCCTCAACCTGGTGGCCCACAAAGTTGCCCCGGCCCTGGCGGCGGGGAACGCCGTGGTGCTCAAGCCGGCCAGCGCCACCCCCCTCACCGCTGTCCTGCTCGCCCGTGTCCTGGAGGCCGCCGGGGTGCCGGCCGGAGGCTTCAACCTGATCTTCGGGCCCGGGGGCACCGTCGGGGAGTGGCTGGCGGCCCATCCAGGGGTGGGGAAGGTGAGTTTCACCGGGAGCCGCGCCGTCGGGGAGCGCCTGACCCGGGTGGTGGGGATCAAGAAGCTGACCCTGGAGCTGGGCAACACCACCCCCGTCATCGTCGCTGAGGACGTCCAGGATCTGGATTGGGTGGCGCGGCGGCTGGCGGTGGGGGCCTTCTACAACTCCGGCCAGGTGTGCATCTCGGTGCAGCGGATCTACGGGGTGCGCCGGATCTATGAGCCGCTGGTGGAGACCTTCAGCCGCGCCGCTGCCGAGATGGTGGTGGGGGATCCCCTGGACGAGCGGGTGGATGTGGGGCCGCTCATCGACGAGCGAGAGGCCATGCGGGTGGAGGGATGGATCCAGGAGGCCCTGGGCGGCGGCGCCCAGGCTGTCACCGGGGGCCGGCGGGAGGGGCCGGTGGTGTGGCCCACCGTCCTGATCCGGGTGCGGCCCGAGATGCGGGTGGTGCGGGAGGAGGTCTTCGGGCCGGTGGCTTCGGTGCTGGAGGCCCATGACTTCGAGGAGGCCATCGCCGCCGCCAACGCCACCGAATACGGGCTCCAGGTAGCCGTCTTCACCCGGGATATCAACCGGGTGCTGCGGGCGGTCCAGGGGCTCGATTTCGGCGGCATCATCATCAACGACACCCCCAGCTTCCGGGCGGACCATATGCCCTACGGCGGGGTGAAGGGAAGCGGACTGGGGCGGGAGGGGGTGCGCTACGCCATCGAGGAGATGACCCACGTCCACATGGTGGTCATCCGCCCCGCCCCGTGATCAGGAGGTGAGGGGTGAAAACGCTGGCAGCGGTCCTTTACGAGATGGGGCGGCCGGCGCCCTATCGCGAATCCCGGCCGCTTTCCGTGGAGGAGGTGGAGCTGGAGGGGCCGGGGCCCGGGGAGGTGCTGGTGGAGGTGGCGGCCGCCGGCCTGTGCCATTCGGACCTCTCGGTGATCGATGGCTCCCGGCCGCGGCCCATGCCGATGGTCTTGGGCCACGAGGCTGCCGGGATCGTGCGGGAGGTGGGCCCGGGCGTCCATGAGTTGCGGCCGGGGGACCACGTGGTCTTCTCCTTCGTCCCCATGTGCGGCCGGTGCTTCTACTGCGCCATCGGCCGCCCCGTCCTGTGCGAGAACGGCAACCGGGCGAACGCGGCCGGAACGCTGCTCAGCGGAGCGCGGCGCTTCCGGAACGCCGCGGGGGAGCCCCTCCACCATCATCTGGGCGTCTCCGCCTTCTCCCGTTTCACCGTGGCCGCCCAGGAATCCCTGATCCGAATCGATCCGGAGATCCCCCTGGAGAAGGCGGCCCTGTTCGGATGCGCGGTGATGACCGGGGTGGGGGCGGTGGTGAACACCGCGCGGGTGGAGCCCGGGATGAGCGTGGCGGTCTTCGGGCTGGGCGGCGTGGGCCTCAGCGTCGTGATGGGCGCTCACCTGGCCGGCGCCTATCCCATCATCGCGGTGGACGTCCGGCCTGAGAAGCTGGAGCTGGCCCGGAAAGCGGGAGCGACCCACGGGGTGAACGCGCAGGAGACCGATCCGGTCGCCGCGATTCGGGATCTCACCGGGGGAGGGGTCCACTACGCCTTCGAGAGCGTCGGCAGCGAGCGGGTGCTGATCCAGGCTTACCAGGCCACCCGCCGCGGGGGCACCACGATCCCCATCGGTCTCCCGCATCCCGAGCGCATGTTCAGCGTCCCGGCGGTGAGCATCGTGGGCGAGGAGCGAACCATCAAGGGTTCCTATATGGGCTCGGCGGTTCCCCGTCGGGATCTCCCGCGGTTCCTGACCCTCTATCAGGTGGGCCGGCTCCCGGTGGACCTGCTCCTGAGCCGCCTGATCCGCCTGGAGGAGATCAATGAGGGGTTCGATGCTCTGGCCCGCGGCGAGGTGGTGCGCCAGGTGGTGCGGCTGGGGGCCGCATAACGGATTCCGAGGAAGAGAGGATAAGTGGGGGAGGACCTGCGCGGATCCTCCCTCACTTTTTTCTGACAGTAGCGGCTTCTGAGGGCGGAGGATTGGTTCCGTAGGAGGAGCTTTAGCCCCGACTTCCGTCTTCCGTCGCGGCTGAAGCCGCTCCTACTTCCGGTAGGTGGCTTCCGCCCCGGTTTCTCCAATCCCTCCAGTTTGCGTAGAATTTGCAGTAAAAGTAACTTGATTTCCAGAAACTTGGGAGGTGAAAGTGATTAAACCAGCTTTACAGGCTGGATGTGGCTCGCCTGAATTTGGTGCTGTAGTATTTGCTTCTGGTGGTTGATATATTCCTAAAGAAGGCACAGAACTTAAAAACGTTGCCTGGCCAACAGTACAAACCGATTCATAAGGAGGATTTATAGTATCCCCGGCATAAACATTATTTACTCCAACTGTTCCGTCTGGTTTACAACAAACTTTAAAAAAACCTCCAGAAACTCTTGGATCACATTTCCATGAAGCTAAATAACCAGTTTTTCTTGAACCACAGTTAGGACATCCTGGTTCTGCTTTATCCCTAAGAGAATACCAAGTTTGTTGTGTCTTTGCTATATAGCAATAAGCCTCATAATCAGAAAAAAACTTAATACAACTTGTTTCCCATATATACTTACTCCAGGGTCTTCCGTACCCAATTTCATTATCATAAATGCTTAGAGGACAAGCAGAACCGCAATTTGTTTTTTCACCTGGAACCCAGCCATTATAACATACTGTACCTGGCGAAAGCAAGCCGGTACAATCTGCTGGCAAAAATGGATCACATCTTTTAAAATCATTAGCTTGTTGGGGTTTTACAAATAAAAATAACGATAAAAATAGAGATGAAACCTTAAGATTAAAAATTAATTTTATAATTTTTGAATTTTTTAAAATATTCAAAATCATTTTTCTGGTGATGTACTAAAAGGAGGATTAGCTTCAGGATTGTTAGGATCTACTCTTAATTCTAAATATAAAACAGGTTTTCCTTTTTCTTCTTCGTCTTTTTTAGTAACTGAAAATTCTGTAACTGAAAATCCCTCAATTTCATACTTAGCCCAATATCCCGCGATCCTTATAGAATGAATAAGAGGACTTAACGGTTTTAAATGAAAAACAACACCCCCACCACTTTCTCCTGGATAAACATCTTTCATATAAAAAACATATGCATCTTTAACTAAATCTCCCATTTCCTTTTTATTAATTTTTATTCTATCACCCTCCCATATAATAAAATAGTAATAAACCATATAACCTTCTACTCCTAATCTTGCTAATTCCAATTTAACCCCTCTTATTCTAACTCCTGGATTTTGTCTCTCTATTTCATTAATAATTCGTTCTACAGCTCTATCTGCCCACTCTTTTATTCTTTCTCTTGAAATAAAACCTTCGGGTGTCGGAGTTGGCTCAGGTGTTGGTGTTGCTTCGGGTGTAGGAGTTGGCGTTGGTGTAAAGGTCGCTGTGGGTGAAGGTTGAAGCGTAGGTGTTTCGGTCTTCGGGGCTGGGGTGGGAGTAGGCGATGGCGGGGTGGGGATCGCAGCGGGCGCACACGCTCCGGCCACCAGGGCCAGGAGCATCAAAAAGGCCACGCTCCATCCCAGCTTTTTGGGAACCATTGCTTCTCCTCCTTGCTGAAAATGAGGGGAGGAAGCTGCTACCCAGACGACGCGGGGCCAGCCCTCCGTCGAGGCTCTCGGCCTGTCCGGGTGTGTCCCAAAATCGTAGGAGAACTGCTCGCAGTTGTCCTACGACGCGGCAAGGCCCGACAAAATCGGGACACGCCTGCCTGTCCCTCCTTCATAACCTTGGGGTTGCACCCTAAATTATACGAGGGCTTATGCCGTTGCCTGCGCATTCCGGTCGTGGCCACGGGCTTTAGCCCGAGGCCAGAGGACCGGCCACGGGGGTCGCCCACCGACCCCTGCCCCGGAGGCCGGAGCCTCCGAGGAGTTTCTCGGATGAAGGCATGCCGCTTGGCCATCCGCCGCTTGCCGGCATGCCCGCTCTCATGATCGCGTCAAAGAGGCGCCTTGTCAACCGCGTAGCTCCTACTCGAAAATCCCCGGCGCCGGCTCTGCTCTCGGGGGTCTGGCAGATCGAAGGATCTCTCGTGTATGATGGGAAGAAACCGCGGAAGGAGCGGGCGGGATGGATCTGGGCGTGCCGGTGGCGATGACCCTGGCCGTGGTGGTGGTCGGGTGGTTCTTCCTGGGGATGCAGTGGAACGTGCACAAGGGCCAGCGCCTCCTGCGCTGGATGCGCGAGGGGCTCCCTCTCCTCAGCGAGCGGACCACCCTGCAGTGGGTGGGAACCTCCCTGGTCCGCCTGGGGATGCGGGAGGCGAAGCCCCCGTTCCGGGAGGTGGAGATCCTGCTGGTCTTCGAGCCCCGGGATGTGCCGTTCCTCTGGCTGTTCTCCCGCTGGCGGGGGCGCCGGGACCTGATGATCCTGCGGGCGCGCCTGCGCCAGCCGCCGGCTTTCGAAGGGGAATGGGGCAACCCCACGATGTGGACGGGCCGGGAGATCCTCCAGCGCATCGTCTGGCGGGATTGGGAGGCCATGGACCTGGCCGGCGGGCGCCTGGCCTATCATGGGCCGCACGCGCCCCGTGTGATCACCGAGTGCCTGAACGACCTCGCCCGCTTCTGCCCCTATGTCGCCCGGCTCTCGGTGCGGCGCAACGAGCCCCATCACCTGCAGATCCACATCGGCTTCCCCATGGACCGTCAGTTCCCCGCGCGGGAGGTCTTCCAGCAGCTCCGCCGCATCGCCGAGCGGGTCGTCCGAAGCCCGGGAGAGTGAGCGGGGGCGCCGAATGCGCTTCCCCCTGGCGGCCCTCAGCGTGTTCTTGCTGGCCTTCGGGCTCTCCGCCGCGCTGTCGCCGCTGGCGGAGCGCTTCGGCCGCCGCCTGGGGATGATCGACCGCCCGGGCGGACGCCGACGCCATCGCGGGGAGATCCCCCGGTCCGGAGGCCTGGCTCTTTGGCTGGCCTTCACCCTAACGGTCCTCTTCGCCCAGCTGTTGCCGATCCCCCGTTTCGATCCGAAAGAGATCATCCGCTTGGCCGGGCTGCTGCTGGGGGGGACCCTGAGCCTGATCCTGGGGCTGATCGACGACCGTCGGGAGCTCCCCCCGGGGCCCCAGTTCCTCGGCCAGGCCCTCATCGCCCTGCTGGCCCTCCCTTTCCTCATCTTCATCGAATACGTGAACAATCCCCTGACCGGCCGGCCGCTTTATTTCCCGCCTCCGGTGGTGGTGCTGCTCACAGTCTTCTGGCTGATGGGGATGATGAACACGGTGAACTGGCTGGACGGGGTGGACGGGCTGGCCGGGGGGGTGGTGGCCATCGTGGCGGCGGTGCTCTTCCTGCACGCCGGATACCGGCTGGACCCGCCCCAGCACAGCGTGGCGCTCCTGCCCGCCGCCCTGGCGGGCGCCTGCCTGGGGTTCCTCCTCTTCAACCGGCCGCCCGCCCGCCTGTTCCTGGGGTCCTCCGGCGCCCTCTTCCTGGGATACGTCCTGGGGGTCCTGGCCATCATCGGGGGGGCGAAGGTGGCCACCGTGGTGATGGCGATGGCCCTGCCCATCGCCGACGTGGCCTGGCTGATCGCCTACCGATGGCGCCGGGGGCGACGGCCCACCCAGGGCGGACGAGATCACCTGCACTTCCGCCTGCTGGACGCCGGATGGTCCCCCGGGCGTATCCTCTTGAATTACTACAGCTTTGCCGCCATAGCCGGCGGGATCGCGCTCTTGATCCCCTCCGCCCTCTACAAGGCCCTCGCCATCCTGCTGCTGGCGGGCCTCCTCCTGTGGGTCCTCCGCCAGGCCCCCCCGGAGAGCCCGGTGTAACGTCCCCGCGTTTCCGGACGGTTTCCTTTAAGGTAAGGTTGCTCTTGCCAGAGACCGGGAAGTCGGGATAAACTGGAGCCATCATCGCCGGCGCATCGCGGCCGATCCTCCGGGAGAGGAGGCGGCGATGGCGACCACGGGGAGCCTGCGGGAGATCCCGCTGGCCGCGCTGATCGAAACCGGGTGTCGCTCCCGGGCCGCGGCCCGGCTCCGGCTCCGCCACGGGGACCTGGAGGGCGAGCTCTACTTCTCCGACGGCGAGCTCGTCCATGCGGTGTGCGGGGAGTGGCATGGGATCCGGTGAGGCGTCTGGGGCGCGCCATCGGGGAGATCCTTTACGGGATGGTGCTGCACGACATGGTGCGGGCGCACATCCGACAGCGGGGATCCATGGAGCATCTCTTCCTGCTCATCACCTTTGGGGATCTGGTCGGCGTCCCCATCATCCCGTCCTATTACTGCTAGGAGTTACGCAGTTGGATCCGTCATTCTCTCCACGCGGCGGACGGGGCTATCATCATGATGGAGGCGGCGACGATGCCGACGGTCTGCCTGCGGTTCCGGTTCGAGGAGCATCCCAGGATCCGCGCCCGGATGGAGGCCTGCGCCGACATCCAGCGGCAGACCGTCGACTACGCCCTGGAAAACGGCAAAACCGCCACCTTCACCCTCATCCAGGCCCTCTACCCCTCCCTGCGGGAGAGGTATCCCCACCTCCACTCCAACCTCATCTATGGGGCGATCCGATCCGGCGCCCGGATCGTCCACGGCTTCCGGAACCAGCAGCGGAAGGGGAAAACCCGGGCGGACCGGCCGGAGATCCGGCGCCCCTCGATCTATCTGGTCCGGCAGACGGTGAGGATCGAATGGGATGGCGAGACCCTGACCGTCACGATCCCGGTCTCCCCCCGGGATCCGGAGCCCATCATCCTTGCCTTCCGCCCTCATCACCAGTATCGTCGGCTGCTGGACGAGTGGAAGGCAGGGCGGGCGCGGATGGGGGAGCCGACGCTCACAGCCCATTCCCTCTCCATCCCCCTCAAGTTCCCCGATCCCATCCCCTATGAGCCGGAGGGGGTGATCGGGATCGACAGCAATGAAGGGAACCTCACGGCCTTTGTGACCTCCACCGGCGAGATCCAGGAGATTGACACCAGCTACGTGGGAAAGGTCAATCGAGATCATCTGCGGCGCGAGATCAGAGGGACGAGGGGAAAGCACAACCCGAAGGCCAAAAAGAAGATCGCCTCCAAGCATCGAAGGATCCGGAAGCAGAAGGTGGAGAACTTCTGGCATCATCTGGCCCTGGCGCTGATCGCGTGGGCCATCGGGATGAAAGCGGCTCTGGCGCTGGAGGATCTTCGGGGGATGAAGGAGCGGATTGGGGAGGGGAAGTCCAGGAGGATGCGGCAGCGTTTGCTGAACTTCTGGAGCATTATGGCTTTCCATCGGATTCTGGTTCACAAGGCGAGGTTTTATGGGGTTCCGGTGATTTTTGTGGATCCGCAGAACACGTCCCGGGCGTGTCCGGTATGCGGCAGGGTGGGTGAAAGGCGA
>Ga0080007_1067004_pt1 | contig 18148 bp, 14 predicted proteins | sample OctOCTMetagenome_FD_69210 | JGI IMG/M metagenome (GOLD analysis project Ga0080007, IMG submission 69210) | Hot spring and microbial mat streamer communities from Octopus Spring Streamers, Yellowstone National Park, USA - OCT_B (SPADES... | ecosystem: Environmental > Aquatic > Thermal springs >...
GTTCATGGACGGAAAAACTGTTTACCACGCAGGCGACACAGGTCTGTTTGGCGACATGAAACTGATCGGAGACCGCCACTCAATAGATTTGGCTTTCCTTCCTATCGGCGGCAACTTCACCATGGACATAGACGATGCCGTTGAAGCGACGAAACTTTTGAGACCCAAAATTGTCGTTCCCATGCATTACGGCACCTTCCCAGTGATTGAGGCTGATCCGGAAGAGTTCGCCCAAAAAGTTCAAGCGGCTGTGCCTGAAGTGACGGTGAAAATTTTGCAGCCGGGTGAAAGTGTGAGTTTGTGAGTTCAGCGAAAGTTGCGATTGACAAAATGAAAAAGGGCACGCCAAATGGCGTGCCCTTTCAATTTCACGCTGCTGTCAGACTACTTCTTCTTAGTGCTCTTCTTGGCGGTCGTCTTCTTTGCCGCCTTCGTTGCTTTCTTCTGCGCCATTCCTGGCACCCCCTTTATTTCGGTTTGCTGACCGCTGACGAGGGACCCCCGAACCCCCACAGCGGTCTTCTGCATCACCGCTTACACTTATAACACGCTGAGTCACGAAAATCAACTCAAGTGTTGTCATGCAGTGTAGATGATGCGCTTGACGACATCAAGGACTGCTCCTTGGTCGCCACTGAGGCGAGCCTTTTCAAGTTCGTCCTTTCGAGCGTAAATGAGCAGCGCTTTCTTCATGGCGTTCCCGAACAACTCCTTGCTCAGCCTCATTGCCTTAACTTGCTCCATTCGGTAAGTGAACTGGTCTTCGCCGAACCAGCCATCGTAGCCAGTGTCAATAGCGGCATAGCAGAAGTCCACCAACTTCCAAATGTCCCCTGTTCCAGTCACACGGTCTTCGTCGTTGCTGTGGTATTTAGCCGTGTTGACATGGAAGTTGGTGATGGGGACACCGAACCGTTTCAGCATGTAAAGTTGCGCTGCGGGTTCGTCGCCATACATCTGCTCGTGACCGTAGTCAATGGTGACGCCCATGTTGTTTCCGCCGCAAATGGCGTTGACCTCTTTCGCAACCAACGCAGCCTTAGCCGTAGTGGCAATGACCATGTTGCCTTCTCGCGGCTCCTTGAGTTTCGCTTCGGTCCCGAACTTCAAACCTGCTGCCATCGCTTTCTTGTTGATCTCCACACAACCTTCAATGAACCAGTCAAGTTGGACGCCGTAGTTGACCTCAAAGTTGTAGTCCCAACCATCAGAACCAGGCCACAGGGAGACGCTTTGGCAACCAACGCGTTGGGCAATTTCAACAGCCTGGAGGCATTGCTCCAATGCCCGCTTGCGGATTGCCGGGTCAGGGTTCGTTATGCCACCCATCCGGTAGATGGAGTTCGTCCAGACATTGATGTTCATGTTGGTCGGTGTGACTTTGTAGTGCGCGAGGGCGTCTTTGACCTCCGCAATCTTGGCGTCGTCAATTTCACCTTTCTCGTTGAGGAAGAGGACATCGTGGAACTCAATCCCTTCAATCCCCGCTTGTGCCACGCGAGCGATTTGGTCAATCACCGTGTCGCGGAAATCTGGGCGATGGCGGTTGTATCCGAGGGGGTTAAAGCGGTCAGCGAATTCACCCGCCGCCCAGTGACCAGCTGCAAACTTGATCTCGAACTCTCGGAAGAAGGCATCCAACTTGTCTCCTTCCAAGTAACCCGCATACTCCGTCGTCAACTTCGCCAACTTCTCAGCCGTCACCTGCATTTGTGACCACCTCCGTCACTCAAGATTTTTCGTTCATATGACAGCGATCGCGCCTAAATTTGTCAACCCAAACTATGCCGCCGAGCACCGGCTCCAATCAGCAAATGACCGCACTTTCCCTCAGTTCACATCTTCCCCACTGCCTGCAAAGCCTTCTTGATTGCCTCAATTTCCGCCTCAGTGCACGGGACTAAGGGCAATCGTGGGGCACCGACTTTGAACCCGAGCAAGTTCAAAGCAGCCTTAATTGGTGCCGGGTTAGGGCTCGTCGGCGGGAACAGGGCACGGACCAGCGGCATCAACTTGAAATGGATTTGCCTCGCCGTTTGCAAATCGCCTTTCTCCAAAGCCTCAATCATCTGCTTGCACTCTTGACCGCAGATGTGGGAGACGACGCTGATAACACCGACTCCGCCCAAAGCAACGATGTGGAAAGTGTCCTCGTCGTTGCCGCTCCAAACCGCGAAACCTTCCGGCGCTTTTGAGCATATGTCGGCGACCTGTTTCATGTCACCGCTCGCTTCCTTGATGCCGACGATGTTGGGAACTTCTTCGGCAAGCCTCAGGGTCGTGCTCGATTCAATATTTCGTCCCGTCCGGCTGGGGATGTTGTAAAGGATGACAGGCAAAGAAGTCGCTTGCGCAACAGTTTTGAAGTGTTGGAACAAACCTTCCTGATTGGGGCGGTTGTAGTAGGGGCAAACGAGCAATACACCGTCAACGCCGATTTGTTCAGCTTCTTTCGTCAACTCAACACTTTCAGCGGTGTTGTAGTTGCCTGTCCCCGCAATCACTTTCGCCCGTCCCGCCGCTGCTTGCTTGACAACTCGGAACAACTCGAGTTTCTCCTTGTGCGAAAGAGTTGGCGATTCGCCAGTTGTGCTAGCGACCACAATCCCTTCCGAGCCTGTTTGAATCAGATACTCAACGAGCCTCTCTGCCTCCGCATAATTCACCTGCCCGTTTTCGTCGAAAGGAGTGACCATCGCCGTGATGACTCTTCCCAACGCTCGCCCGTTCTTGCTCATGCCAATTCCCTCCTTGCCTTCCGCTTTCGCCAAGCCTTGCAAGGTTCCAGACTTTTGTTGGGCACTCTCAATCATAGTTTGAACCCGTAGCCGCCGATTTGCAACACGAACGATAGCGCAAAATCGTTGAGAAAGGTTGGTGAGTTCGCTGTGCGGTTAGAAAGTTTCCGTGCCATCGTCAATGCGAGATTGCCTCTCACCGACGAAGGTGCAGGGTTGTGGACTATCGTTCTAAATGGCGACCGAATTGCCAATGTTTCTCCGCAGAGCGGCTTGGTGCGACCAGAAAACGATGTTTGGGACGCTAAAGGTTGCCCCGTTCTGCCCGGCTTCATTGACGCCCACATGCACCCAATTAGCATGGGGCTTAAGCGATTGAGGCTTGACCTGAGCCAAGTTCGTAGCCTTCAGGAGTTGCTGCAAATCGTTCAAAGCGCTTCGTCCCGCATCTCCCGTCCCTCGTCCCGTTTCCTGATTGGCTACGATTGGGACGAAAGTTTGTTCGTTGACGAGAAGCGTTATCCGACCAGGTGGGATTTGGATAAAGTTGCGCCCGATGTGCCTGTTGCGTTGAGGCGCATTGATGGGCATCTGTGGGTCGTTAACACGAAAGCGTTGCAAATGTTGAACTTGCCCGGTGACCATCCCTTCGTTTTCAAAACTTCAGGTCAACCGAACGGGTTACTTGCCGATGATGCCATCCGATACTTGGAGCCTTTCATCGAGCCGACCCTTTCGGAGAAGCGAGAAGCCTTGCGAATTGCCAGCCAAATAGCACTTGAGCACGGCGTCACAACGATGGCGGACCTTTACGCCGACTTGGAAGTTTACGAAAGCGCCATCGCTGACGGTGACTTGACAGTTCGCTTCATTTGCTGTGTCCCGCCTGCAACGGCGCAGCAGTTAAAAGCGCCATTGCGATGGCGGATTGACAAAGAGCGGTGCGAGGCAAAGTTCGTGAAACTTTTTCTTGATGGCTCAATTGGCGCTCGGACAGCAGCGCTTCGTGAGCCTTACGCAGACGCCCCTAACGAAACCGGTCGCTTGCTCTTAAGAGATCGGGTTGCTGAGGGATTGATGTTGGAGTTGAACGAAATGGGTTGGCATCTCGCTGTTCATGCCATCGGCGATCTGGCAATTGACCAAGCCATTGAAGCCTTTCGGTTCGTGAGGATGGAAAGCAAGCGATTTATGCGGCATCGGTTGGAGCATTTGGAACTTTTGCGACCTGAACACATCGGTTGGTTGAGCAAGTTAAACTTGGTGGCTTCCATGCAGCCAAATTTTGTCGCCCGATGGCAGCAGCCTAATGGGCTCTACGAAGTGAGATTGGGTTGGGAGCGAGCGAAGCGCATGAACCCGTTCAACTCCGTCATCAAAGCAGGAATCCCTTTGGCTTTCGGCTCAGACGGGATGCCTTTCGGTCCGTTGGAGGGCATCGTCGGGGCGTTAGTTCATCCTGAACCGAGTGAGCGACTGACTTTAAGGCAAGCCTTACTGGCTTACACCCAAGGCGCTGCGTTCGCTTGTTGTGTTGAAGGTCAGGTCGGGACGATTGCGCCGGGCAAACTCGCCGATTTGGTCGTGCTCTCGCATTTGCCCCATGAGGAAGCGTTTGTCAGCGAATGGCAAAGCGTGAAGGTCATTGCTGTCTTTGTCGGTGGCAAACTTGAATTTAGGTGGCGGGAAGACTAAAGGGACAACGGACAACAGGACTGAGGTGAACGAAATGGCTGAGCAGAAAACTTTGGTAACTGTCAAGCCCGTGAAAGTCAGCGAAATCGTTCGCAAGGGCATGGCGATTTACGAGCAACTGAAAAGCCAACTTGAGCGGGAGCATTGGGGCAAGTATGTGGTCATTGACCCTGACAGCGGCGACTACGAGGTTGCACCTACTCGCACTGAAGCCCTGCTCAAAATTCGCCAGCGTCACCCTGAGAAGGTCTTTTTCTCGCGGCGCATCGGCTTTTTGGAGAAAAAGAGGTGGTGACGATGACGGTTGAGGGGCGAATTGACGAGGAGTTGCGGATAAAGGTGCCTGTCAGAGTTGGAGGGCTGAGAGGTGTCACTGAACTGGAAGCGATTTTGGACACAGGGTTCAACGGGGCTCTTTGCTTGCCTGCGAGCATTGCCGTCACTTTGGGATTGGTGTTGATTGATTTGGACATTGTTGAACTTGCCGATGGGCGTATCCAACCCGAACTGGTTTTTGAAGGTTGGGTTCAGTTGGGGGAAGCGACTGAGCAAACTGTGGACATTTTGGTCACCTACGGTGAGGATGCTTTGTTGGGCATGGCGTTGTTGAACCTAATTGGAGCAAGCATTGGTGTTGACTTAACGAGGCGAATGGTGCAGGTAACCTTGCCATCATCTTAAGGGGTGATGGGGAATGCAACGAATGACAGTTGATGAGGCACGGCAGCAAGTTGAGCAGTTGCGCAAACAAGCCATTGACAAGCCCGTTGAGGCGCTGACCCGAGAGGAAGCGGAAAGAGAAGCGGAAAGGTTGCGCAAAGAACTGACCATCCACTGCTGGCTCTATTATGTGCTCAACTCACCCATCATCAGCGACGAGGAATACGACCGATTGTTCAGGCGCTTGTTGCAAATTGAGGAACGCTTCCCTGACCTTGTGACGCCAGACAGTCCAACCCAACGAGTTGGTTTTCCGCCTGCCGAAGAATTCGCCAAAGTGACGCACCGCAAACCCATGTTGAGTTTGGACAACGCCTTCAACGAAGAAGAGTTGCGCGCCTTTGACCAAAGGGTCAAGCGCTTTTTGGGCTTGCCGGCGACTGAAGTCATTGACTACACTTGCGAGTTGAAGATTGACGGCTTGGCAGTGAACTTGACCTACGAAAATAGCGTTTTGGTCTTGGGTGCAACTCGCGGCGACGGTGTTGAAGGTGAGGATGTGACTAACAACCTGAGAACCATCAAAACTATCCCGCTCAGGCTGCTCATTGACAACCCACCGCCGATCATTGAAGTTCGGGGCGAAGTTTTCATGACTAAGGCGGATTTTGAAGCGCTCAATGAGGAGCAACTTCGCAAGGGCGAACGACCCTTCGCTAACCCCAGAAACGCTGCAGCGGGTTCCGTCCGCCAACTTGACCCAAATGTCACGGCTCAACGGCGTTTGGACATCTTCTGCTACGGTGTCGGCTACTACGAGGGGATTGAGTTTGAGACGCAGTGGGAGGTCTTGCAATGGCTGCAACGGGCGGGTTTCAAAGTTAACCCGCATAGCCGCCTTTGTCACGGCATCGGCGAGGTCATTGATTACTGCTACGAGTGGGTTAGGCGCATCCACGATGAACCATACTCTGCCGATGGAGTCGTCGTTAAAGTCAACAGGCTGGACTTTCAGGAGCGATTGGGAGCGACGGCTCACGCACCGAGGTGGGCAATCGCTTTCAAGTTCCCCGCCGAGCAAAAGGAAACCAAGTTGCTCAACATCGTCGTTCAAGTCGGTCGCACAGGGAAACTGACACCTGTGGCAGAACTTGAACCAGTCCAAGTTGAGGGCGTGACAATCACCAGCGCAACACTCCACAACGAAGACCAAATCAAGCGGCTTGATGTCCGCATTGGTGATTGGGTTATCGTCCAAAGGGCAGGTGGCGTCATCCCTGAAGTCGTGGGGGTCGTCAAGGAGAAAAGGACGGGTGAGGAGAAACCGTTTGAGATGCCAAAAGAATGTCCCATTTGCGGCACGCCTGTTGTCCGACCACCGGGCGAGGTGGACTACTATTGCCCCAACAACGAATGCCCATCGCGAGTTGAAAACTGGATCAAGCATTGGTGCTCCCGCAATGCCCTGAATATTGAGGCGTTGGGAGAGGAACGAATTCACCAGTTGGTTGAGGCAGGATTGCTCAGCGACCCTGCTGACCTTTACTTCCTGCAGAAGTGGCAATTGACGAGATTGCCCGGATGGGGTGATAAGTTGGCGACGAAAGTCCTCAGCGAAATTCAGAGAAGCAAAACGGCGCCCTTGTCAAGGTTCATCTTTGCGTTGGGCATCCGCCATGTCGGCGAACGGGTGGCAGAGTTGCTGGCAAAAAAGTTCGGTAGCCTGGAACGATTGGCGCAAGCAGAGGAGTGGGAAATCAAAACTATCCCCGGCATCGGTCCAAAAATCGCTGAAAGCGTTGTTCGGTTCTTCCGAAGCGAACTGGGACAGAGGTTGATGGAGAAGTTGAAGAAAGCAGGTGTCCAACCTTCACCTGAGGAGGAAGCACCGGTCGTCCCTGAATCGCCTCTCAAAGGCAAGGTCGTTGTCTTCACAGGTGAACTGGAAAGGTGGACGCGCTCACAGGCTGAAGATATTGTCAAGAGGCTTGGTGGGCGTCCAGCATCCAGCGTTTCGCGGCAAACAGACTTTTTGGTTGTCGGTCAAAATCCGGGCAGTAAATTGCAGCGGGCGCAAGAGTTGGGCGTTCGGATTTTAACCGAAGAAGAATTCGCAGCAATGGTGGCTCCCTTCTTGGGCGAGGGGCAAGGGACAGACGACAAGGGGCGAACAGAGGAGCAGCCAACACTTTTGGGCAATTGACAAGTTGCCTTTATCGTCGCAATCTGTTAAACGCAACCCCAAACGAGGGTAAGGGAGAAGGGACATGACAACAGGGCAACAGGCAACGGGACAACAGATAACAGGACAACATGGAAGGGACTTGTCCGTTTTGAAAAAGGCAATTGCCTTGGGGCGACAAAATCATCTTCAAGAAGCGCTAAGCGCATTGTTGGATTGGCTGGGAGCGGAAGGGGGAGGGATTTACTGCTTGCGGGGCAAAGGGAAAGAGGCAAGCGGCGAAAGTGAGGAGGGCAAGTGGGAGGTTGCGGTCAACTTGGAGACCGGTGGTTGGGAACCGGAGATTTTGGACAACATGACAGCGGACAAAAGGACAATCTACCGCCTCCCGACAGGGCAACGGGTTTTGTGGGTGGCAAAAGTTCCGCCGGAAATGGACCAACCCGCTTATCTTTTCGTCGCTGCTTTTTCGGGGGAATCTGCCGAGCCAGACGAAGTTGCTATCCAAGTTTCGGCAGAGTTAGTTGCCAGTTGGGTTTGCGGAAAGGAGAAAGAGATAACTGACCACAGGACAACAGGACAACAGGGCGAAGGTTGGGAGCACTTGGCGAGGTCTTTCCGAGTTGCAACACTGGGTGAGTTGGCTGCTGGAATTGCCCACGAAATCAACAACCCACTTCAGGTCATAATGGGCAATGCTGAGTTGATTTTGGACACCGAGGATTTGAAGGAGCGAACGAAGGAGAAATTGGCAGACATCTTACAAGCGGCGGAGCAAATTCGCGAAATTGCCCACTCCATCACTCACTTCGCTGACGCCCGGCGGACAGAAGAAAAGGAACTTCTGGACTTCAACAAGGTCATTCAGGAAGCGGCTCAGTTGGTCTCTTACTCGTTGGTGCGTGACGGAATTCAAGTCAACCTTGAACTCTCACCCGTCCCGCCTATATGGGGGCGGAGGGGTGACTTGGAGGAAATCGTCGTCCAATTGGTCAGGAACGCTGGGGAAGCCATAGCCGAAAGCGGTAAAGGCAGCAAAGTTATCATCCGAACAGGTGTCCGAGGGAATTGGGCAAGGTTGGAAGTTGAAGACGACGGACCTGGCGTTCCTGTGGAATTGCGTGACCGAATTTTTGACCCCTTCGTGACGACTAAAGCCGCAAGGGGTGGAACTGGTCTGGGATTGGCGATAGTCCAAAACCTAATCACAGCCCACAACGGTCGCATCTGGTTGGAAGATTCGCCATTAGGTGGAGCTAAATTCGTCGTGGAATTGCCACTGTGGCAGATAGGCGACAAAGGCGAAAACCGAGAGGAGGGTGAGTGAGAGATGTTCCCCGAAGTCAAAGAGCGGAAGGCAGAGATTGGTGTTTTCGGCGGTTCGGGACTTTACAACATTGAAGGTGCAACAGTGCTTGAGGAAATCAAGGTTGAAACTCCTTTCGGCATGCCGAGTGACTTGATTACCATCGTTGAAATCGCTGGCAAGAGGGTGGCTTTCCTGCCTCGGCACGGTCGCAAGCACCAATATCCGCCCCACAAAATCCCCTACAAAGCGAACATCTGGGCGATGAAGTCACTCGGCGTCGAGCGAATTCTCGCTCCCAACGCCGTCGGCAGTTTGCAACGACACATCAAGCCCGGCGATTTCGTCATTTGCGACCAGTTCGTTGACCGAACCCGACACCGTGACGACACTTTCTTTGACGGTCCCATCACAACCCATGTCAGCACTGCCGATCCTTATTGCCCTCAGTTGAGGGAAATCGCCATTCAGGCGTGCAAGGATTTGGGCATCCCTCACCACGAGCGGGGGACTGTCGTCGTCATTGAAGGTCCACGCTTCTCCACAAAAGCAGAAAGCCGCTGGTTCACGCAAATGGGTTGGGAAGTCATCAACATGACTCAGTATCCTGAGGTCGTGTTGGCTCGCGAGGCTGAACTCTGCTATGTCAACATCTCCATCGTCACCGATTACGACACCGGTTTAGTGGCAGAAGGCGAGGTTGAACCCGTCTCCGCCGAAGAAGTCATGAGAAATTTCGCAGCGAGCATAGACAAGGCAAGGGCGCTGTTGGTTGAGATGACAAAGCGAATCCCACCCGAACGAACATGCCAATGTGGCGAAGCTCTCAAACACGCAAGGGTCATTGTTTAGGTGGGACAAGGGACAGGGGGCAAGGGGCAAGAAGGAAGAACAACGGGACAACAGGACTACGGGACAACAGGACCACAGGACAGCGGAGAATCAGCCCTGAACGCGTAACACGCAACTCACAACTTCTTTTGCGACTTGTTCCGTCGTTTTGTCTGTTGTGTCAATCCACCGGACATAAGGGCGTCTTTTGAACCAATACCACTGCCTCTTAGCAAAGGCTTTTGCGTTGCGCAAGTATTCCTGCTGTCCCTTCTCCAGAGTCCAGTTGCCGAGCACGACTTGGGTGAACTCGCGGTAACCCAAAGAACGCATTGACTTGAGTTCGGGCGAGTAACCCATGTCTAAAAGTTGGCGAATTTCCTCAAGCCAACCTCGCTTGAGCAATTTGTGCATTCTGGATTCGATGCGACTGAAAAGTTCTCCGCGTTCGCAAATTAAGCCGATCACCAAAGCGTTTGGGTAGCGGCGGAGTTGCGGGGCTTCGAAGGCTCCATGCCAAAAAGCAGAGATGGGCTTACCTGTTTGCTCGTAAACTTCCAAAGCCCGAACTATCCTCACGAGGTCGTGAGGGTGAATGCGCTGGGCTGCTTGAGGGTCAATTTCCTTCAAACGACGGTGCAAGAATTCTGTGCCTTCCCGCTCTGCCAGTTCATAGAGTCGCTTCCGGATTTCCTCGTTAGGCGGAGCAATGGGCAAGTCAAAGTTTTCAAGCAAAGCCGACAAGTAAAGCGATGTCCCGCCTACAACCATCGCGACCTTACCGCGTTCCCATATCTCCTTGATCGCCCTTTCGGCGTCTGGCACATACATAGCGACATTGTAGGGCTCATCAGGGTTGACGACATCGATCAAATAGTGAGGCACCCTCGCCCGTTGCTCTGGCGTCGGTTTAGCTGAACCGATGTCCATGTAGCGGTAAACCGCGACGCTGTCGCAAGAAACTATCTCGGCGTCGATGGCTTCAGCAACCAGAATTGAGACATCGGTCTTCCCCACAGCCGTCGGACCGAGAAGGACGATAAGGGGTGGATGACCCATTCCCTTCTCACCCACGCTTTGAGATGGGGCACGGGACAGTGCCAGAGTTCAATCCACGACGAATATGCCGTCAATTTGAGCCAAATTGATGAACTGGTCACAAACGCGAATCAGGTCTGGAGAGGTGAGCCTGTCCGGACCGATGACTTTGACAATTTTCCCCATCCGAGCAACATGGTCAACGATGGGAGCGAAATCGCCGTCTCCTGTCACCAAAACGATTTCGTCGAGGTAAGGGGCGGAGACCAAAATTTCCAACGCCATCTCCATGTCCATGCTGGCTTTGATGTTGCCGTCGGGCATCCTCTTCAGCGGCTTTGCAACTACTCGGTATCCCATCAGCGCTAAAGCGTGCATGAAGTCAACTTGTGAGCGGTTTTCGGGGTCATAGCAGGTGAAGGCGACCATCTTGACTAACGCTCCGTCGCGGGTCAAAAAGTCGCGCAGCACTTTGTAGTTGATTTTGGTGTGCCCGAAAACTGACTTGACACACATGTAGATGTTCTGGACATCGATGAAAGCACCGACCCGCCAGATGCGGTGGGGCGGTTTCGGGACGAACTCGTCCATAGGGATGTTCCATTGTTGACGCACAACCTTTTCAATGTCCTGTTCTAAATCCTTCCCAGTGCCTTCAGCCCAATCATTTGTGCTTCGCCAGTTGAAAAACCTCATGGCAAACACCTCCGAAGCGCTGTGCTCAAAGTGTCTTGGGCAAGCGTAAATCATGAGTCAATCTGCTGAGTAAGGGCAGTTGACCACACAGCCTTGAGGTTTTTCACCTCCTCCCTGATAAGTTCTTTGCCCTCAAAGGCTATCACCAACTCTCTTCCACCGACTTCACCCAGCACGAACATTGGACAATTTTGTTCTTCGGCGATAGCACTCAGTTCCGGCAACTTGGAAGCCTCAACGGTCACAACGATGCGCGACGCCGTTTCGCCGAAAAGGATGGGCGAATAGCGACCAGTGATTGGCGATTGGATCATCTCGGCTGTCAAGTTAACTTTGCCACCAATTTCACCCGCAATGCAACATTCAACCAAGCACACTGCTAAGCCACCTTCGGAGCAATCGTGGGCGGACTTAATTATGCCCCGTTTGATCCCTTCCCGACAAACAACTTGCACCGCTTTCTCTAAACGCCAATCGAGCCTCGGCGGTTCTCCGACTTCCAACCCGAACCTCCAGCGCAAATACTCGCTACCCCCAAGTTCATCCCTGCAAACCCCTAACAGGACGATAATGTCACCTTCGTCCTTGAACGCCATAGTGGCGTGTTTGCTCACATCCTCCAGCACCCCCACCATCCCAATCAATGGCGACGGATGGATAACACTCACTTCGCTCTCGTTGTAGAAACTGACATTCCCACTCACGACGGGAATGCCTAATTCGCGACAAGCATCGGCGATACCCTTGACGCTCTCGACGAACTGCCAGTAACGGTCAGGTTTGTCAGGGTTGCCAAAGCATAGGCAGTCAGTAACACCAGCAGGCTCTGCGCCAACGCAACTTAAGTTGCGAGCCGCCTCCGCCACAGCCAATTGAGCGCCCAAGTATGGGTCAAGGTAGCAGTAAAGGGAATTGCAATCGGCGGTCACAGCTATGCCAAGTTTTTCGTCCCAGTCTTTAAGCCTGAGAACAGCAGCGTCAGCAGCGCCGGGCGGAACAACGGTGTTCACCTGAACCATGTGGTCATATTGTTCGTAAACCCAAGCCTTGCTGGCTATGTTGGGCGAAGACAACAGATGCAAAAGCGCATCGGTGTAATCGTCGGGTTCGGGCAATTGAGAAAAGTCAAAGCGTTTTACCTGCTCAACATATTCTGGCTTCTGCATCGGAAGTTCCTTGATGGGTGCTTCAGCTATGGCTTTTGCCGGGATTTCAGCGACCAGTTGTTTGCCATCGTAAATTCGCACAATGCCATCGTCAGTGATTTGACCGATGACGACGCAATGCAACCCCCACTTGTCAAAAATTCGCTTGACCTCATCTTCTCGCCCCTTTTGGACAACGAGCAGCATCCTCTCTTGGCTCTCACTCATCATAACTTCCCACGCTTCCATATCCGGTTCGCGCTTCGGCACAAGGGAGATGTCCACGACCATGCCCACATTCCCTGCAGCAGCCATTTCAACGGTCGTGCATGTTAGACCCGCAGCGCCCATGTCTTTGACAGCGACAACGGCACCTGTTTTGAAGACTTCAAGACACGCTTCAATCAAACATTTCTCAGCAAACGGGTCTCCCAGTTGAACAGTTGGGCGCATTTCTAATTCCTCTCGCATTTCCTTGCTGGCAAGGATTGAACAGCCACCGATGCCGTCCCGCCCTGTCGCGTTGCCGACATAGACGACGGCATTCCCGACGCCTTTCGCTGCGCTCGTCATCAATTCGTGTTCCCAAGCGACACCTATACACATGACCCCGACAAGGCAGTTAGTCTTGTAGCAGTCATTGAAACCAACCTCGCCAGCAACAGTAGGGACGCCAATGCAATTATGCGTGATAACGCCCCCGCTGGTGACAAAAAGGTGAGTGTTTTCAACTTCAAGGTCATAAACGATGCTACCGGGTATCTCCCGAACATCAACAACTGTGACTGTGGAAAACTCACCATGCCATTTGTGGCGTAGATAACTGTATTGGTTTTTGGCGTGTTTCATGATTTTTTGAATACGGGAATTGATAGTGCGAGAAAACCACCCAATCATTTTTTTGATGCTATCAATGGAATGAATTTCCAGAAAATACATTGGTGAAACTTTGTGAAGTCGTCCACAAATAACTGCTTCACCACCATTTTTGCTATAGCAAGAAGGAACGATACCAAGGTCTTGTAAAAGTAAAACTACTTGCTCAAACAACTTTCGACTCGCGGTTGCAAATGAAACCCTTACAGGACTGCCTTTGCCTGATTGGTAAGTAATGACCGAGCCATCTCCGCGAAGAACTCCGATAAGAACTTGTAGGCGGAGAACACGATCATGACACATGAAAAGTTCAGGCACGCTTTTGTTTTCAGCTCTTTCCCCGCACTTCAGCACTTCTTTGAAAAGAGCACCTAAAAACCACGATGACACAATGATTTTGGTTGTAGTTTTATCATGTATCACCTTAAACCGAACCTTTAACTGCTTTAGGATATTGCACAAGTCCTTCACATACTCTTGTTCCTTTTTGTTAAACACCCAAACCAGCCGATATGTATTTCCGTTTTGGGAGCAACATCCCTCAGAGAGATAGTAACCCACGAGTCGGGCAAACTTCTCATCAACAGGAATCACAGCAGGAACTCGGTTGACCTTCCCTCCCCGCAAGTAAAGTCTCGCCTTCTTTCTTGACAAGGGGATTTCCTTTTCAAGGAGACGATAAACGCTTAAAGGAAATCGCCCGTGCTTGAGATATGAGAAGCGCTTTTGAGCAGAAGGTATAACAGAGCGTAAGATTTCCCTTGCCTTCATAACCTTCCTTGGTGAGATAGAGATTTCCACAAAAATATCATCACGCAAATTTCCTAACAATTCAATCAAATCTAACTTTCTCGGAACATTGGGATCAACAGGCAAATGGCTGATCAATGGCAATTGATCACCAATATGGAGTTCCTGTGCACTTTTTATCACCCATCCTTGTTCTCCTAAAACCAAGCAAAGGTGCTCTGGGGTCAACTTTAATCTTCGTCCCATACTTGTGCGAATTTCAAGTAAGCGGTCTGCTTTTCTCTTGAATATCTTTGATACACGAGCCCAACAAGGCTTAAAAGTGATTAGGTCAAAAGAAAGGACTTCAATTGTTTCACAACTATTTTGCCCTGCTAAAATAGACTCGCAAAAATCGCCGATGGGGATGATTTTGACCTGACCATTAATTCGGGCAACAACAATTTCCTCTGGGGCTAAGCAGTTACCATACCAACTGATGCCATCAACGACGCCCGTGAATATGTAGCGGGATTTTCGGTCTGAAGGTTCGGCGAACCTCAAAGTGTCAACGAGCGCGATGGGGCGTGCACCCATCGCCAAAATATCGCGGACTATGCCACCAATGCCTGTTGCTGCACCGCTTTTGGGTTCAATTTGTGATGGGTGGTTGTGGCTTTCCATCTTGAACAAGACCCACAATCCCGGCTTGACTTCAATGCCTCCCGCATCGCCACCAACGGCTGCACGATATTTGCCTACATCGCGCGGCAACAATTTAAGCCACCGTTTTGACCTACCATAGCCGCAGTGTTCGCTCCATTCAACGCTGAACATCGCCAATTCCGTATCTGTCGGCTCGCGCCCTAAAATCTCGCAGACTTGCCGAAACTCATCCTCGGTCATCCCTAAAGCCAACGCTTTCTCCAGCATCGTTTCAGTCATCAACACTCACCCCTTACCGTCAGGCAAATGGCGAGTAGCGAGTCCCACCAATTTTTGCGTGCAGGTGTGCGTGCAAGATGAGTTTTGAAAACTCATGGTTTTTAACTCCGCATCCGTCAGACCTGAAAGTATTCTGAAGCCCCATTTAGTTTCATGCCACAGGCTTCACTCCTTACCGTCGTCAACGCAAAGTGAGTCGCCCATCCTTCGGACTTCAATCCGTGGTTAATAAACGCAAGTTGATGACACAATCAAAAACAAACCATGCTACGGACTTCAGTTCGCAGTTGATGACGCAAAGCCTAAGCGACGACTTTAAGTCTGCGATTTCCTGCAAAATTTCGGCGTGGCAGAATAGGAACGACAAATCCACAGGCTAAATTAGAGGTAGCAGGAGCAATAAGATTAACACCTAATGCTACAACAGGTATGATGTATTTTGATCAATCAAGCGGTGTATTTAAATGTTTTCAGAAGGATGAAAGAGGCCTTTATAATTGGGTGAATTGTGGAGGAGGGGTTCCTCCCGAAGTTGTAACATCTACTTTAAAAGTCCCCGCTCGTATATATGACTCTTCTGGCCAACGAATCGTTTTAGAAATTAACGAGGAATAAAAATAAAAAATTGATTCATAACGCCCTGGACCTTTAGGTTCAGGGCGTTATTTTTCTATATTAGTTAGGAGTTTTTATATGCTATCTCCAGGATTTTTGTTATATATAATCTTGCAGGCTAACTGTTGATAAGTATGGAGCATTTTACTCCCCAGATCGAGGTCCATTATACTCCCATCATTAGTATGCCATTGCATAGCATTGTTTACAGTTGCTGATAACAATATAACATGACCTAACTCATGAATTATCGTGGAAGTTTTTCCTAATTCATCTTTACTTAACCAAAACTTATACAGAGTTATCACTACGCTACCTATTTCATAAGGAACAATTTTATAGCCTACACTAGTAACACCTGCTACTATTCCTGGATCCTGGTCAAATTTAGCTACTATAGCTATTCCTGGTAGATTAGAATTGATTTCTGGTACTATATCGAATTTTATACCTGTATATTTTGTCCAGAACTCACATGCTTTTCTTACGTAGTCCCAATATTGAGAAGGAAGTTTTTCTAGCTCTATTCTTACAGGTCTCCCATATGGTCCATCTATAGGATTAGAGAATCTTACTATTCTATATTTTCCTTCATTTTCATGATATATACAACTATATCTTCTTAGAAAATCTACTGCTAAGCTATATAAGTAGTTATTGTCATAGATAATGTTCAGTTTATATTCACCTATAGCATTGTTTGTAGTTGTTGCTTTGATGATTAGTTGTTTATTTCCTTGTCTATTTCCAAATTTAGTAATGTCTAGTTCAAAATATTCATAATTTGGTATAGTTTCTGCTACTTTTTCATTATCTATATAAGCTTCTACTTTATTAACATAGACATTACTTCTTGAATAAACATAGCCTTTTACTGTTAAGATTACATTATCTCCTACTACATTTACTTTATTATCTTCCCAAGGATATATTACTTGTATTGACGGAGGATTAGGTTGTGGAGGTTGTGGAGAAGGAAGGACAGTGATTGTGGTAGAGGCTTGGCGGGTAGTTGTAAGGAAAGTAACAGTTGCTGTGAGGGTAAAGGTTGTTCTGGCTGATACACTCGGCGCTTTCCATGTCCATCTCCTGCTATCTGCCTTCTGAAATTGACCGGCGGGTTGGCTTGGAGATTGTGCCCATTCTATATTGATAGGAACTCCATTCTGAATCACTATTTCTAAAGATACATCATTTCCGCTATTTACTTCCTTTGGAGAAGCGTTTATAGATACTGTCGGATTTTCTTGACTACCATTACTTGGAGATGAAGGAGGTGAGGGCGGTATAGGGTTGTTCTTCCCTCCACCGCTACAACCCACTATTGTGGCAATAAAGAAGGTCAAAACGACAAAAATTACCTTTCCAGCAAACCGCTGTCGCAGCATCGTTTTCACCACCTTCGTTCCCTGTCGTTCATCCTTCGTCAAAGGTGACCATCCCTTCCCTCTCCCTTGCCGTCCCTCTCTTAACCGCCTTTTGTCTCAGTGCGAGTGTGTTCGGAAGTTGAGCCCAATGGGAGGGCGAACCTCCTGGTGAGCCTCATTCACCCGAACTGCCTATCTACCGAATGGCTAAAATTTTCGGCTCGGCGGGAGCCTCGCCCTCCCTTTCCGAACACCCTCGCTCGGTGCTTACAAAGATAGCAGGGTTCGCCTCTCCCGTCAAGACCAAATCCTTCCTTTTTAGGGAGAATTTTTTGTCCCCTCCTGCCCCCTTTGCCTTCCCTCCCTCAACCTTCCGCCGACCTTTGGCTTACTTTTCGTCTACTTTTCGTTTACTTGTCTTTTACCTTTCTTTTACCCTTGCCCAGCCCAAGGGGGAAAGGGTTCTGACCCGACAAGTTCGCTGCGATGATGGGCACTTCCGTGCCTTCCTGCTTCACAAATTCGCTTCGGCAATCATTTTAACTTGCGCTTGGAAAAAGCGCTTGATGTCCGACCAACGCACAGGCACAAGCATCGTGGGCATCGGTTCTTTCTCGGCATCGTCAAAGTAAACCAAACTGCGCAGGATGTGGGGCAGGCTGTAATTGACACCTGCAAACTTTTGTGGCAACGATGCCAAAAGTTCAGTCAGCGGGATGCTTTGACGGCAAATGAAAAACAGGTCAACGAAATCCCGCCGAGTGCCTCGTTGGGAGATGGCAATGAGTTTCATCAAGCCGATGTCCAGAAGGGAAGCGATGCGAACACCCCATAACTTTTGGGGCGGATGCAGTAGCGGGTAAGGGTAGGTGAAAAAACTGACACGCACACCTTCCAACACGCCTATCAAAGTGCCCCATGCTTCCTTCGTCAGGTCAAACTTACCGAACTTTTGAAGGCGATGAAGCAAAAGCGGTGTGTTGAGTTCCTTCGGGCAGAAGAAGTCCAAATCTTCCGAACGACGATGCCCAAGATGCAAGGCAGCGGCGCTGCCACCTGCCAAGTAGAAATTCGCCATCCAACGCTGTCGCCCTAATCGGACCAAAAGTCTTTGAGCGGGTTGTGGGAGCGTTTGGACAAACATGCCACCTTCCCCTTTGGGATGTTCAACAGCAAGCACCAGAAGTTGGCGGTGCGTTTGGATATGCGTCGGCTTTGGCAGACGACTTGACGGATGGCGTCATCGCCGAAAGTCCGTCGCACCCATCGGATGGCTTTCTCATCACCGAACTCCAAAATCCGCTCTATGATGAACTGCCGATACT
>Ga0080007_1055400_pt1 | contig 18137 bp, 20 predicted proteins | sample OctOCTMetagenome_FD_69210 | JGI IMG/M metagenome (GOLD analysis project Ga0080007, IMG submission 69210) | Hot spring and microbial mat streamer communities from Octopus Spring Streamers, Yellowstone National Park, USA - OCT_B (SPADES... | ecosystem: Environmental > Aquatic > Thermal springs >...
CTCCCATTAAAGGTATAGAAACATCAAGCTCTGCTACGAAAACAGGTCCTCTCCTGCCCTCAGCTTCAACTTCAGCTAAGAAAAGCTTTGCTTTAATTTTCCTCTTATCTGCAAGAGTTAGTTCTACCTTAAATGGAGTTTCAAGAAGACCAATTTCTGAAATTGTCTTGGGATTCAGCACAATATAAGCCGAGCAGGTATCAACCAATGCTCTAATATTTTTTGAATTCTTTCCTTTAATAATTAGATCTACGTAAATGTAACCCACCCAATTTTAATATAATTAAGTTAATATATATTTCATCGCATCCTTTTGCCTTAATTTATTCAACGCAATTATTTTAAGATTCGAGCACCTTTTGATTATAATTAAAGTATCTGATACAAAGTATTTTATAAATCATTTGCTGATACACAGCATTTTACAAATTACTTCTCAGACTTAAAAAACATTGAAGAAGCAAAGTTTTACATCAAAGAAATGGTGCTTATAAGAAAATCAATTGGATAATCATTAAAGACTTGAACTGATTATCAAATTTTTCTAGGAATAGCTAGCTTATTTAATTGTTTATTTACTTTTAGTTATATGATTAAAGATAAAGTTGCCGTATCATGGAGTGGTGGAAAGGATAGCACAATGGCTTTATATTACATAACGAAGCAAAAGAAGTATGAAGTAGCTTACTTATTAACTACAATAACTGAAGGATTTGAAAGAGTAACAATGCATGGTGTAAGAAGAGAACTTATAAAAGAACAAGCAAAAAGTTTAGGCTATCCGTTATTGGAAGTCTTCATTCCGCCTTATGCAAGTAACGAAGTATATGAAGAAAGAATGAAAAATGCCGCTTTAAAACTGATTTCTGAAGGAATAACAAAACATGTATTTGGAGATATTTATTTAGAAGATGTCAGAAGATATAGAGAAGAAAACTTAAAAAAGTTAAATTTGGAAGGAATTTGGCCAATATGGGGAAGAGATACAAAAGAATTAGCTCTAGAATTTATTAAACTAGGTTTTAAAGCTATTGTATGTGTAGTAGATACAAATGTATTAGATAAAAGCTTTGTAGGAAAAGAATTCAATGAAAAATTTATTTCTGAACTTCCTTCCAATGTAGATCCTTGTGGAGAAAAAGGAGAATTCCATACATTTGTTTATGATGGACCACTTTTTAAAAGAGAAGTTAAATTCAAATTGGGAGAAAAAGTACTAAGAGGGAATAGATTTTATTTTATCGATTTAATTCCATTAGCTTAAATGTTTCTTTAAAAATACGATTGCAGGAAAGAGTATTTTGTAAATATCTTCTACGCTAGTTATTATATGTCCCATGTCTGGAATTATATGTGCTTCGAAAGTTTTACCCTGCTCAGATATTTTCTCAATATATTTTAATACTGGCTTTAAAGGACATCTGGTATCGTTTTGAGGATGTATGATGCATATTGGAGTTTTTAATTTATCAGCAAAATTTATAGCTGATCGATCCTTTTTTAAATCTTTTCTATTAGCAAATAATATATCATCAAAATGCCTAAATGCTGCATCAGCTAGCTCATACATCATTTCCCAATCTACAATTCCTGCGCCTGCTACAGCAGCATCCCAAAGTTCTGGCTCCTTAACCGTTGCCAAATAGCTCATGAAACCTCCATAGCTATAGCCCATTATAGCAATTTTTTCTCCAAGATTGTTTTCTTCTGCATAGTTTCTTGCATAGATTACATCTTTCAAATCCCCTCCACCAGGATCTCCAATATCCAATGACCTAAATTCTTCTCCATAACCAGTGGAGCCTCTGAAATTAGGAGCAATTACATTAAAGCCAGACACTACCAATGAAATTATTGAAACATACCAGAAGTCTCCTACATGAGACCAAGGACCTCCATGTACATAAACTACAGCATTCTTTTTACCAGGAACATTTGTTTCATAAATTATCGAAGGAATTTCTAAGCCATCAAATGACTTATATTTTATTATTTTCACGTTGCCTAAACTATTTGCGATTTCTTCATCTAAATTTGAACCTAATATTTTTCTCCATTCGCCATTAAGCTTTGTTTTAAATATTGAATAAGGCTCCTTTAAACTTGAAAAGCTAACAAATATTTCATCATTCATTACATCAAGATTTGTAGGTGTTCCTTCAGGATGATTTATTCTATAACCATTTAGAAAAGCATAGCCTCGATAATCTTGTAATCCGATAAACCAAATCTTTCCGTCTTCAGTAAAACTATATGATAGATAATCTTGAAATTTATAATTCAAGTAATCTTTACCTTCAAACTTAGGCTCATGTAACTCATTAGCAACAATGTCGTAAATAAAAAGTCCTATTTCTCCTTTTAAATTCGATGTAAATAATACTTTATTGTTAAATATTGAACTAGCCATGTTAAACGTTCCTTCTTTTGGCGTATAAATTTTATATTCGTTCTTATTCAGATTGTAAATGAATAATTCCATAGATTTGGGATTACCATGTAATGTTCCAGAACCTATTATGAAATCTTCGTTGATATCTGATACAAATACCCATTTATCTGTAGAAAATATCTTCTCTTGTTCTTCATCCTTCCTAACAAGATAAACTACATTTTCTTCCATTGTTGAACCAGCATAAACCATGTTATCTTTGTAATAAGCCATCGCAAATATTCTCATTGGGTTCATATCTATTTCCTTAATCTTTCCTTCTTCCCATACAAAGATTTTACCAAGTTCCTTACCTTTGGTAACATCCAAAGCAAAATAAATTTTATTCTTATCCTTTCTTACACCCGAACTATTTAAAGGTCTTGTAGCAATTTTTGTTTTATTTTTTCCTTCATGATCAGAAACCCAAAGATCATATGTTCCTTCTTCATTGGAAATATAATATAACTTATCTTTTGTTACACCGACTAAGTTATAAGCAGGTATATTTACGATCCTTTCCAATTTTCTTAACAGTTCCGAATACATAATTATAGTATAAATTACGCATTTAAAAATTTAATTTCTGATTCTTAGATCTTTGTTATTCATTGCTTTAACGTTTAAAAATATGCCTATACACAATTTTATACAGTTGCAAGCATAACTTTATATATGACAAAAATGTCATATATTTAAAAAAGATGTCCAAACTAAACCTTAAGCGCCTAATTTACTTCTAAGGTCATTTGATCGCCTAAAACTTAAATATTCAAGAAATTATATGTAAAAGGATATGCAAAATAGTTATATGATAGAAAAAGTAATGGAAAATATCTACTTAATTGATACTTTAGCTTATAACGAAGAAAAAGCTGTTGCTTGCTACTTAGTTAAATCTGGTGATAAATTTGCTCTAATAGATGTGGGTTATGCTTCAACATACATGAATGTTGTTAATGCATTGCTAAGTGCTAATATTGATGTTAGCAATTTAACTTATATAATACCTACACATGTTCATCTAGACCATTCAGGCGCAACAGGACATATTGCAAATATAGCTAAAAAAGCTATAATAGTTGCACATGAAAGAGCCCAAAGACATCTCGTAGATCCCTCACGTTTAATCGAAAGCGCTAAACAAATATTTGGAGAAGAAAAGTTAAAAAGCTTTGGTTTACCATTACCTGTTAATCCTGAGAGAATAACTGTAGTTAAAGAAGAACTTGAGCTAAAGTTAGGAGATTTAACATTGAGATGTATTTATGCACCAGGTCATGCACCCCATCAAATATCCGTTTTATTAGTTGAGAAAAAGGCACTCTTTACTGCTGATGCTGTTGGAATTGTGCAACCTAAGCTCAATATTATGATACCTACAACTCCTCCTCCAAGCTTTGATCCTATTCAAGCTATAAAAACTGTAGATAACTTATCCTCCCATGAACCTAATATGCTTTTAGTTCCTCATTTCGGTGTTAGAAATGACCCAAACAATATTTTTGAATTAACTAAAATAAAAATAAATGAATGGGTTGAAGATATCAAGAAGTTTCTTAAAGAGAATTTAAATAAAGAAGAGATATTACAAAGAATGATTCAAAAAGTTAAGATCGAAGCTAATTTAGAAAATCTTCCAAGTTCAGCCATTCAAAGTATTTATGTAACTGTAAGCGGTATACTAAACTATTTAGCTAAAAGTTAATGAAATAATTTAAAAGTATTTCAAAAAGTTAATTTCTTATTTTTACCATAATGAAAAACAATAAAAAATCATTAAAATTTAAAATTTATAAAGCTTATATAAATCTGGGTTCGTAATAACTTTTCTAAATACTTTATCTACTTAAATTTCAGTTAAATAAGTATTAATTATTTTAAAAATAAAGGCTTAAACTAATTTAAAGAGTTAAAATAATTTATAGTTATCTTTATTATTCAGTCAAGTTATTAATTTAGAATATGTCTCTAAAAGAGTTCTTAGCAAAAGCAGGCAAGGAGTTTAATTTAGAACAAATTAATGAATTAGTAAGAACTCTTGATCCTGTTTTTGCTTATTTAGGAGCTAAAATTGTAAATATAAATCAAGGTGAAGTTGAAATTGAGTTTCCTTTCAAAGAAACATTGCAAAGAAGAGGAGGCGTTTTAAATGGTGGTATAATAATGACGGCAATAGATTTTGTAGGAGGATTTGCAGCTTTATCAGTTAATGATGGAATAGATCAAGTTACACAGGAATTGAAAATAAACTTCTTAGAACCATTATATAAGGGTCCTTTTAGAGCTATTGGAAAGGTTTTAAGAAAAGGAAAACATACAATCGTAGTAGAAATAAAGGTCTATGATGCTGAGAATAAATTAGGAGCTGTAGCGATCGGAACGTGGTTCATATTAAGGAATAATATTAATATTAAAAGCTAAGTTCTTTAACTAACTTTTTGTATCCTATTAACCTAATAATTTTTAAGCTTCTTCGAACATCTCCCTGATTTTGTTAATATAAGAAGTTATATCGTTAACAGATAACTTTGCTTCATGAAATCCCCATACATGTAAAAAGTATGCATTACTCCATCCATTTAATATCCAATCACCTACTTTGCTAGCAAGAGTATTGGAAGCTTTACCTAGCAAATAAGTATGCCATCTTCCTTCTTTAATAAATTGCTGATATTCAGAAGTATTAAATTTTTCAGCTAGAGCTTTAACGATTTCTTCTGCAACCTTATAAGCTTTTTCTGAGGCTTGAACTGCATCTCCTTTCTTTAGATAATCTTCCATTTCATTCATATATTTCTCAGCTAATTCTAATCTTATTCTCAATCCTTCTTGAGGATCTTTTTTAGCTATTGCTGAAATTATCAAATCTTCAACGTTTATTCCTTTCTCTTCTGCTTTCCTTACTAATTCTTCCACAAAATAATTTAAGTTCTTGCAATAAAAAAGTTAACAATTTTTATGTTAATAAACTTAACACTCATAATTTTCAACTAAGTAGGAATCATGTTTTAGATCTTAGAAATAAAATATTCGCTATATAAACTTATTGCAACAAACTTATCTTTTCCACTTCACCTTAATTAGCGCAGGAATTCTATTTATAGCACCTTATATTGTAGCAAAAAGGTTTATAAGCTTAATAAATTACAATCAAAATAGCTATTCAGACATTGTTCTTCACGTTTAGTAAAAGACTTGTTTATTTGTAATGTAACCAAAAAAAGAAAAATTAACTATAATTCTTTAAGAATATCTTGTATAATTTGTTTTATTGTATCAAGTTTTTGTTTTAACTTTTCTACTTCATTATTTTGAACTTTAATGATTTCAGGAAGGTCTACTTTAAATCCTTCTTTTGCCAATTTTTCATAGGCTTTTAATATCATTTGCCCTGCTTTAGTTTCTCCTTTTAAATGTCTTCTTACTGTAGCTTCAGTTATGCCCAGCTCCTCTGCTATTTTCGATACAGGAATTCCCGCTTTTTCTCTAGCTAACGAAGCTGATGCAACATAAAGCGAATCTATCCATGTAAGCCTTTCATGAACATTTTTTAAGGCTTCAAGCGTTTCAGCTGAATACAAGCTCATAACCAATAAAGCACTTTCAAGCTTTCTTATATCTTCCTTTCCAATAGGTTTTAATGGAACAGACATTACTCCTCGAGCTCTTCTTCCCTCCTATATTCTTTAGGCTTCTCTACTTTTGTTAAAACCTTAACTTCTTCCATTGCTTTTTTCATCTCATTTATTTCTTCTTGAGGTAAAGGCTCAGTTTTGACATAATGCGGCGTTATTTTTAAATATTTATCCCATTCTATAACTATTCCATCATCCCTTATTTCCATTGGATGCCTAACCATTGATATCTTGGTATCCCTCATCTTCCAAATAATTATTGAGCGGTACAGTTTTCCGTCAATCTCATCTAGATCCATTCTTATTATTCCATCAACTGCATGTTCAACACCAGGCCCTCCGAAACCTCTTTCACCTACGGATACTTGGCTAACAAAGAAGGCGGTTGAACCTAATCCTGAAATTACTCTTTTCAAAGTCATAACTGTTGATCTTGCTAAGGCAGGCTTGGTAAGATATAACGTGCTAACGGAATCGATGGCAACTCTGGTTGCATTTGTGTCTTTAATTGCTTGTCTTAATACATCGGCGAGTTCATGCACATCATCTACCTGTTTTACAATGTATTTTTCTCTCTGAGCAGCTGTACCAGCTCCTCCTGTGAAAGCATCAACAATAGATAATTTACCTTCCTTTTCAAATTTAGAAATATCCCAACCAAAATGCCTAAAGCTTCTTCTCACAGAAACTGGATGTTCTTCTAAGGCTACGAAAACTGCTCCTTCACCTTTCAAAAGTCCATTATATAAAAACTGCTTGGCAGCTATAGATTTTCCTGTTCCAGGTCCTCCTGATAAAAGAACTATGCTCCTCTCTGGTATGCCTCCATACAATATTTCATCTAACCCAGGTATAAATGTTCTAACTCTTGCAATTACCATTGTTTTAATGACATTATTTAATCTAATAATTTTATTATATATTCCTTTCGTTAATTAATTATTTTCCAAAGAATGACGTGCTTAAAAATTTTGAAATACGTTAAAAATATTCAATTTTTTAATTTAAAACAGAAAAATATTTAGTGGTGTATGACTTTTTGGCAATTGTAAACATTGGATTGGAAAAATTTGCTGCTAAAGAAATTTCTGAGCTGTTAAATACAAAAGTTTATGAAGATGTTGGTAGCGTAAGCTTTTACAGCGATTTAGATGCTATATTTAAGCTGAACATTTATTCGAGAACTATTAATAAACTCATATTAGTTCTTGGAAGATCATCTTTTGAAGATCTTAATGACATATATAAGTTTGCAAACTACATAAGATACACGAATTTCATATCAAGAGATCAGACGTTTGCTGTAAGGGTAGAAAGGATCGGAAAGCATAACTTTACAAGCATCGATGCTGCAGAAAGAATCGGACAGGCTATAATTGATAGCTACATTGAAGAAACAGGTCATAGATTAAAGGTTAACCTAGATGATCCTGATGTCGAAGTTTATTCAAAAATAAGAGATAACCAGATAATCATAGGAATAAATACCACAGGTATTTCTCTTCACAGAAGAGGCTATAAAAAATATAAACATCCTTCTGCTCTTAGCCCAACCATTGCAGCATCTATGCTTTACCTTGCAAACTGGAATGAGGAAAAGTGCTTGGTGGATCCAATGTGCGGTGGTGCAACAATACCTATTGAAGCTGCTCATATAAAGCTTAAAATACCAATTTCTATTTTTAGGGAAAGAACAAAAATAGGTTATGCTTTTAAAAAGTTAAAATTTCTTGATATCGAAAAATATGAAAAAATGATGGAAAAAGAAAGCTATTGCTTACCGAATGAAAATTTTAAGATAGTTGCATGCGATATTTCACGTAGACATATTAAAGGAGCAAAATTGAACTTATCAAGCGCCTTGGTTAATGAATTCGTCGATGTTTTGATTTCTGATGCAAGAAATATAGATAAGATTTTTACAAATTTTGATACAATAGTTGTGAATCCGCCTTATGGAAAGCGTTCAGCTGATATAAGGTATGTGCGGAAGTTATATGATGCTTTTCTAAGCTCCTTAAAAAGATGCTCTTTTAAGAATGCAGTGGTAATAACTGCTGCACCTAAAATTTTCAAAAGTTATGTGGAGAAAAATGGATTTTCAATTCTAGAAGAACGTTCTGTTTCTCATGGAGGTTTGATTGCAAAAGTGTTCAAGATTATTCCATCTTAGAGGCATAGTTTATAATGAACTAAATTAGGTAAAGTGATGCTAAAACATAAAATTTATTAGTCTAATCATAATTAGTCTAATTGTGGTTAGTATAATTAGATTTAAAGATCTTGAAAGTTGGAAAAATATAGGTAAATGGGTTCTTGTTTATGGTAGAAGAAAGACTGGAAAGAGTTATTTTGTAAAGAATAATGTAAAATGGGATAAATATTATTTTGTTGGAAGAAGCGGTGATATATTTGTAGATGATGAAAAAATAAGCTATGAAACATTCATCAGAGAAGTAGTTCAAAGTTTAGAAAATGAAAAAACGATAGTTATTGATGAGATTCAGCGACTTCCAGAAGAGTTTTTTGACCGTTTACATAACATAGGAGTTAAAGGTAGATTAATAGCAATTACATCTACGATCTGGCTTACTAAAGAACTTCTAGGTAAAAGATCTCCGATGCTTGGTTTATTTTCAGAGTTCAGAATGGATATTATAGATGAAAGGGACATATTGCTAAACTTACATGATCGCATAAAGGATCCTAAGGAATTAATAGAATATGCTGTTTTCTTAAGGGAACCATGGCTAATTCCTTTATGGGAGGAAACTGAGAGCTTTTTTGATGCCTTGCCATTCAATGTAAAAATAACTGTACCAGCTTTAATTGGGGAAATATTTACAGAAGAGGAAAGACAATATTCAAGAATCTATGATGCTATACTTAAAGCAATTGCAAATGGTAAAAGAATATCAACGGAAATCGCTTCCTACCTTTACTCTCTTAGATTAATACCAGCAGAAGACCCAAGTCTTGTGCATCCTTTTTTGAAAATACTGCAAAATATAGGATTAATAGAGAAAATAAAAATATATGAAAAGAATAAATATTACTACAGAATTTCATCACCTATCGTAGATTATTATTATTATCTTGATGCAAAATATGGAATAAGCGAAAGAGAGATTCAATTTTTGCAAGCAAAAAAAGTATTAGAAATAAAAATGCCTCACTATGTTGAACAATTCATCATGAACTTATTATCAAAAATCTTTGGGTTATGGCCAGAGAAAATAATAGAAAAAGAATATGAAGTAGATATTGCATTAGTTGACCTCAAAAAATTAAAGGCTGTTGTAGAAGTTAAGTGGAGAAAAAATATAACAAATGAAGTTTTAAAAGAAGTAGAGAGAAAATTAGAAAAATATAATTGCAGAAAAATACTTATCGTTTCCAACAAAGGAGAACTTCCTGCAAGTTCAGGAAAATTAGAAATATGGGATGTGAAGAAGATATTAGAGATCATTCAAGGAAAAACTAAAATTTAAAAAATCTAGCAAAAGAAAAAAGCATTGGTATAAATTAATTAAGATTAGGTTAAGCAGCAACTAATTGTTAAAAATTCCCTATGTTTTTAAAGAAGTTTATTTTTGTAGCTACGAAAATTATTTATTAATCGTCAAAAACTTCGGCATCGATTTTCTTTATTACGAAATCTGTAAATTTTCCTTTGAATCTTGTTGCTTTTACTTTTGCATCATCGATATAATGATATTCAGTATAAGGAGATATTTTTCTCGGTTTATTGAATATTATTTGATGATACTTAACCCCATGCTTCTTTAACCATTCAATTGTAACATCTTTATGCTCGTCTGTTCTTGCTGTAAAGAAGCATATATAATGTCCTTGATCATAAAGCTCGTTTATTTTCTGTATAACATCATAATAAGGCTTTGCATTTCTCATCCTTTCTACTCCTTCTTCATTTTTTATATCCTCGCAAACGGTTCCATCAATATCTATGATAAAGATTTTAAGTTTTTTATAATTATTATTTTCCCTTTTTTCCATTGGTTAAAGTTTTGATTTGTGAATATAAAAAGATTATTAATTATTTATGAATATTTTAATTTTAATAAAAAGGTAAAGCTGAAGTAATCAATTTAATAAATTTCTTTAATTTTAAGAAAAACTTTTGAATGGTTTAATCATCTTTATCTTCAAACAATTTTTTAGTAAGCTCATAAACTTTGCTACACATTCTTAGCGCATTTTCTCCATCGATCCTTGAGTATATTCTGGAAATGTTCCTGTTTCAGTATAACCATACATTGCCGTTTATCTTTCTTTTCTTAGCATTCTAAATATGCTTGCCAATTCATCAATTTCTTTCTTAAACCAATCTGGAAATCTCTCTTTTTCTTGTTTTAATATTATTCCAACATCATGCCATCTTGGTGGTTCAACTCCTACAAATCTTAAACTAGCTTTTAATAACAATTTTACTGCTTCTTGACATTGCCTTACCACATATGGATTGTTTCCATCTTGAAAGGCTTCTTTTGAATGTTTTATTCTTTCTTCAGCTTGCTTTAAATGAGATTTCGCTAAAGATTTGTTATTCATCAAAAGTGAACACTTCGCCAAATTTATAGTCTCTTTTCCTCCAATACCATTTTTTTCCTAGCCAAACTCTTTCAAATCCCAATTCATTAAGCTTGTTTTTAAATTTAGTTAATATATTAGAGAAAAAGTTATCTGTATCATAAATGATTATTGCATCTTCTGTCATATCCATATATATTGGAGAGAAACGCTTTGCTTCTTCTGGAGTCTTCATTATAGGTGAAAAAGATATGTAATATCCTTATAGAATATAGTTCCATAATATCTGCCTCCAGTAAAGCTTCTATTGAGTCAAAGATTTTAATTCTCTCAGTAATACTAAAAGGGAGATTTCTAGCTATTATTATTAAATCTATATCGCTATCATTTCTATAATCACCACGAGCAACGCTTCCATAAACAGCAACTGAAATAAGGTCATCACCAAATTTTTCCTTAAGCAACCTTAGCAATTTCTCGATTAGTGTTGAATAAGGTTCTTTTATCACTAAAATAAATTCAGATAAGGATAATATATAATTTCTTAGCTTTTATCTAAATCATTTAAGCATTGGTTGTTGTTTCTATTATGCTAGTTTTCTTCAATTCTTTTATCATTTTCTCTATTGATTCTAATCAGTTGCAAGGCAGATCACATAATAGATAACATGTGCAAGAATTGTTCTTGGCATTTAAATATAACCTCAAAAATAATATTAGTAAGATGGTAGAAATTGTCGTAAAAATACCAAGAGAATTGGAGGAAGATTTTAAAAAGATAGATCCTTTGCTATTAGAGTTGGCAGTTCAAAGATTAATCAAAGAAAAGCTTGAAGAATTTGTTGAAGTTGAAAAAATGCTTTCAAAAAGTAAATTAACAGAAAAAGAGGCTTTAGAACTTGGTAGAAAAGCTAATAAGGCTTTGGCAAAAAGGTATGAAAAGCTAAAGTAAATGATTCTCCTTTGATTGAGTTATCGTGATTCTTATCTTCAGGATTTAAGGCTAGTAATCCCGTTTCAACCAGCACCTTTTTAAATTTCTTTAATCGCTTCCCTTTCAGCAACTATTCTATCTAATGTAAGTCCGCTTAGCATCTTGGATAAAACTCGATAAGGATTTTCCTTCATTTCACTACTTTTTTTCAAAATTATGGAATCACCTCTAAGATAGACTTTTAAAAGATCACCTTCATGCAAATCTAATTTATCCCTCGATTCTTTAGGAATCAAAATTCTTCCTTTACTATCTATTCTAACTTCTTTCTTCACCACAATACAATTATAAAACGGAATATAAATTTCTCACATAACGGTAAATTAATATTTTTTTGGTCATTAGGGATAAAGATTTATATAAAAGTTTTTCCATTACAACATATGAAAAAATACCTAATAGACAAGAAAGAAGACATAAAAAAGCTAGAAGTGGTTGAAAGAGAAGCAGAGATAAAGCCAAGCAAAGATTTCGCAATTGCTGTTATAGGACCAAGAAGAGCTGGCAAGACTTTTACATGTTATTATTTAATAAAGAAGTGGAATTTGAAAGATGAAGATTATTTGTTTATTAATTTTGAAGATGATGAAATAAAAAGAAGAAAAAGAGAAGAAGTAGTTAATTGCATTCAAGATCATGTAGAAATATATGGTAAAGAGCCAGAATTTATATTTCTTGATGAAGTTCAAAACTTAAAAGACTGGGAAAGCTTTGTTTATTCTTTAGTAGAGAAGAAGCGTTACTTTGTTTTTTTAACTGGTTCTTCTTCAAAGCTTTTAAGTAAAGAAATAGCTACGCAACTGAGAGGAAGAAGCATAAATTATGCTATTTTTCCCTTTTCTTTCCGAGAATTTTTACTTTCAAAGAAATTTCCGCTTAAGAAAATTTATTCGAGCATCGAAGAAGCTAAAATAAAAAATCTTCTGAATGAATATCTTCAAAAGGGAGGCTTTCCTCTTGTAGTTTTAGAGAAAATAGACGAGAAAACTTTTGCTAGAGAATATGTGGATGTTGTTTTATACAAGGATCTTGTTGAAAGATTTAAAATTGAAAACATAGATGCTGCAAGATTTCTTCTTTATTCTTTAATTGAAAGCTTTTCGAAGGAGTTTTCTGTTAATAAGGTATACAAAGCAATGAAGGAAAGGGGAATGAAGGTTAGCAACAAAATTCTATATACCTATCTTTCTTACATTCAAGAAACATTCTTCTGCTTTCTTGTTAAAAAGTTCTATTATTCTTACAGAAAAAGTGAATTATCGATTCCAAAAGTTTATGTTAATGATGTGGGTATTGCGAATAATTTTTCAAGATACCGATTCTCGGAAAACATCGGAAGGCTAATGGAGAATTTAGTTTTGATAGAATTGAAAAAGCTTGAGCTAAATAATCTGATCGATGGAGTTTTCTATTATAAAGATTTGCAGAACGAAGTCGATTTTGTTGTCAAAAAAGGTTTAAATGTAGAGCAACTTATCCAAGTGAGCTATGCTAGCAACAAAGATGAAATTGAAAGAAGAGAAATCAAAGGTTTGCAAAGAGCTTCAGAATTGCTAAAGTGCGAAAACTTACTTATAATAACTTGGGATTATGAGGATGAAGTCAGAATTGAAAACAAGAAAATAGTATTTAAACCATTATGGAAATGGTTGCTGACATAAAGTTTTTGGCCTGTTTAATTTCTTAAAGCATTTTTGAAACCGGATTACTCATGAATTTCTTCTTCAGATTCATCTTTAAATATGAAGCTTCAACTCTAGATCTTTTTAATTAAGTGTGTTGAATTCTTTTTATTTCTTCCATTGCTTTTAATATTTTATTCATTTTATCATTCAATATCTCTTTATAGGTATTAATCATTATTTCACGAGATTTAATGAGCCTATCTATTTCATTTAGATTGGGAGAACCCAAGCTTTTTCTTTTCATCAATAATTCATTAAAATCTACACTCTTTTCTTTTATTCCCAAAGAATCTACAATCTTCTCTATTCCATTTTCTATATTTTCTAAATCAATGACCTTAAAGATGCTTCCTACTTTTTTGTGGGCTTCTCTGAATGGAACATTCAATTCCGTAGCTAAAAGTTCAGCTAAATCGGTAGCGATGCTTTCGCTTTTCTTAGCTAACTTTAAAAAAACAATTTTGTTAGGTTTTAAATAAAATATCACTTCTCGAATAACATCAAGCGATTCTTTTACAATGTTTAAACCTTTTACAGCATCTATTTTTACTCTTTGTAATTCCCTATTATAACCTGAGGGTAATGAGGATAATATTTCTATTATTGCCATGTGTATGGATATAACTTCTTTAGCCTTAGCTTTCAAAAGTTCTAAAACATCAGGATTCTTTTTATGAGGCATTATGCTTGAGCTTGAACAATGTGAATCATCTAATTCGATTATTCTTTTTTCTGACCAATATATCAGATCTTCAGAAATTCTTGAAATATCTATCATTATTGATACCGCAACGTGGAGCGCATCGATAATGAAGTCCCTCGATGTTACCGCATCCAGGCTATTTTCCAGAATTCCATCGAAGGCGAGAATTCTTGCTGTGAATTCTTTATCTATAGGAAACATTGTTCCTGCACATGCAGATGAACCTAAAGGAGATAAATTGCATCTTTTATAAGCCTCAATTATTCTTTCCGCATTTCTAATTAACGAATCAAGCTGGGCTAGCCAGTAATGCGAAAGATTTGAAATTTGTGCATCCCTTCTGTGAGTCCTATATATTAAAATGACATCCTTATCTTTCTTTGCCCTTTCCAAAAGCGTAGATGAAAGCTTTAGAAGCAAGTCTAAAATTTCCAATAACAATTTCCTTATTTTCATTCTTGTAATTGTTGCTACATCATCATTCCTAGATTTTCCTGATTGCAGTTTCATTGCAGCTTCGCCAACTCTTTCGATTAACTTAGCTTCGATGAATTCATGAATATCTTCAAAATCCTTGTTCTCTTTTAATTCATCCTGTTTTAATTAATAAAAATGATTATTTGGTAAAAATTTTTAAGAAATCTATTGCCAAGAATTTAAAAACACAGCCAAAATTAATTCTTAAGACTGGAACCTCTGACATGAATTACTTTGTTGAAATGTTTGAAAAGTCATGCATTTCTTATGGCCCAGGGGATCCTAATATTGAACATACCGATAATGAAAAGGTATCTATTAAAGAATATTTAAAAAGTATTGATGTCATAGCGTATGCTCTTCAGCTACTAAATAAAGATCTTAACAATGCTCGAGAGTAGCCTTACACTCCACCATACACTACTAATAATTAAGCTAATAGTCCAGAAATGATTGGAATATCACATTGAATTAGAGAGAAAGAGACTGGTCTTTTAAATGAATGAAAACTTCTACAGTATTATCTTAAAGTCAAGACTTTTAAGACACTTAATAAATTTAATTTAGAAAAGTAAGTACACTATAGCATATTAGGCCGCCCATTCTAATAGCTTTTTTGCTTTCATATCATAACACGACTCCTTCTATTAAACCTAATGTTAAGCTAATAAAGAATATCTTCCTACAAATATTAAAGCTATTGAAAAATATAGCTGATATTCCGCCAATTGATTTTCCTTTGCTAACCAGAATATATTTGCTTCTACTATTACTAAAATTCCTGATATATTCCTAACCTATTTTTTCAATTAAGGCAATTATGCTTTTTCACATGAAATATACTACAATTCATTCCTTGAGACAGTTTTAAGTTCGATAACACAATTGAGGCAATTTCATTAGGATTCCTAGTATAATATTAAGTTATTATATATAAGTAGAAATTCAAATCTTTGAAAAATTGATTTAAAAATATAAAGCTTTAATGCATTTTGTAATGTAATATACTGTAATCATAATTCATTTTTTCCGAGTTTTAAGTATACCAGAATACTGATTATCATCCACGTTATTATTCCAAGAAACCCTAGACCTAATAATAATTCCCGCTGATCATAAGGTAATTTAGTAGTTAATATAGTTGCTGGCCATAAAGCATTTATTGCTCCATGAAGTGAACATGCTGGCAATATACTTTTTACTTTCGAAGTAAACAATAATAGTGGGTATGTGAATGCTATTGTTAATGCTGTGAATAAAAATACACCATACACTCTATTATATGCATAATTATATCCAAGAAGTAATATAGCAGATGCATGCCACAAACCCCAGAAAATACCAATTAAAAATACTCTTGGTAAATTAGGTTTCCAATCTAATAATTTATATAAATAACCTCTCCATCCAATTTCCTCACCCATAGCAAAGAATGCATTAATTGAAATAGCTGCTATATAACCTAACGGTATTTGTACAATTGCTAATAGCGTTGCAAAAGTCTCTACGTCTTTTAAACCAGCTTCTCTAAGTCTACTAGCAATTTCATTAACATAAGCTTCAAAAGAGAAAAAACCAAGAAGAGATGAGATCAAAATATAAACACCTAATGCTAAGTAGACCAATAATGGTGAGAGAAAGTAATAAACTAAAGCATCCTTTGAAATCCCGATAATACTTTTAAACCATGCTATAACATTTATTCTATGCAGAAGTAAACATATAGTAACTGCCAGTGCAACACTCCACATTCTTATAAAACCCCATAATGTTAAAATTAAAATTCTGTAGGCATCATTACTGATTGGTTCTAAGCTTATATAAACACTGTAATCTATTAGTAATGCAAGAAAGTAAGCAATAATAATAAACTCAACAAATTTCCAAATCGATTGTCTATTCACAATCTTATACTTGTAATAAATAAATAAAGGTTTAATATTTTATAGTTATCTTCTGTTTATGAGGAAAACAAAACATTGCACGGAATTTATTAAAATTAACTTTAATCTTTTTTAAAACGATATTACAGCTTCAACCGCTTTATTCAATGTTACATTAAAGGATATTAAAATGTTTAAAAAATTAGATATTCGTCTTATAAAATCATAAAAAGAAAAATAAATTTACTAGTTTATTCAAATATTTTTAAAAGCTCAAAGTAATACTTTAAATATTTAGCTTAAAATATATTATACAGATGGAAAGAGATTTAAGAAATGAATTTATAAGACTATTGAAAGAAGATGAAAAATTTCGTTACGAAGTATTAGGTTTATTAGGTTTAAGAGAAATTGTCGATGAATTAAGGAAACTTAGGAGAGATTTTAACAGGTATATTAAGTTAAGCGAAGAAAGATGGAAGGAAAATGAAAAAAGATGGAAGGAAAATGCTAGACTATGGGAAGAGAATTTTAAGCGTTGGGAAGAAAATAATAGAAGATGGGAAGAGAATGAAAAAAAATGGGAATTGAATGCTAAATTATGGGAAGAGAATTTTAAACGATGGGAAGAGAATGAGAAAAGATGGGAGGAAAATGAAAAACGTTGGGAAGAAAACTTTAAGAGATGGGAGGAGAACGAAAAAAGATGGCAGGAAAATAATAGAAGATGGGAGGAAAATGAAAAAAGATGGGAAATAAACGCCAGACTATGGGAAGAGAATTTTAAACGATGGGAGGAAAATGAAAAAAGGTGGCAAGAGAACTTCAAGAGATGGGAAGAGAATGAGAAAAGATGGGAATTGAATGCTAAATTATGGGAAGAGAATTTCAAGAGGTGGGAGGAAAATAATAGAAGATGGGAGGAAAATGAAAAAAGATGGAAAGAGAATGAGAAACGCTGGGAAGAAAACGATAAAAGATGGGAATTGAATTTCAAGCTATGGGAAGAGAATTTTAAGCGTTGGGAAGAAGCGGATAAGAAGTTTAAATGGCTTATGAATGCCCTTACAGAGCTTCGTGATGCAGTTGGAGGAGGCTTCGAATATTACACAAGTAGGGTTGTTAAATTGTTAATGAAAGAAAGAGGAATAGATTGTGATGTTAGGGCAAATGTAACATTGCCTATTGACGGATATAAAGAAGTTGATATATTTTGTGATGAACCATTGATCGTTGGCGAAGTGACAGTATCACTACGTAGCATTGAAGAAGCTAAGAATCAATTGGAAAAGCTAAATATTGGAGTAGCTGCAGCAGAAAAGCTTACAAATAAAAAAGTTTATTTAAAAGTTTTAGCAGTAGAGTTTGCTAAAGAAGAAGTTGCTAACTTTTTAAAGGAAATAAGCGAGAAAGAAGGAATCTATTTAATATTGGGAAGGGAGATCGAAATATTTTAAGCTATTTCCTAGATTTAAAATATCTTCATATCAACTTTAAAATTTGTCAATTTAATCTATAATAAGGATTCCTTTTTTAAGATTGATTAGATTTTAAAAGAAATATCGTAGCGAACTATTATTGTTTTTATTTAATATTAATAATTTTAAAAATGTTAAATTTGATGGCCTGCTGACGGCATCCAAACTATTTTTATTTAATGAATGCTTACAATTAAATTAATTTATAATTTAATATATAAAAATAATGTGAAATTTCATAGAAAATACTTCATTAGAATAAATGAAGATGTAGATTTACCTTTGATTGGTTGCATA
>Ga0080007_1097591_pt1 | contig 18134 bp, 18 predicted proteins | sample OctOCTMetagenome_FD_69210 | JGI IMG/M metagenome (GOLD analysis project Ga0080007, IMG submission 69210) | Hot spring and microbial mat streamer communities from Octopus Spring Streamers, Yellowstone National Park, USA - OCT_B (SPADES... | ecosystem: Environmental > Aquatic > Thermal springs >...
CAGCCTATGTCATCCACCTTATCCAGCGATGCTGAAATCTCCTCCAGAGCCTTCCTCCTCTGCTTCTTAGGCAAGTGTTGGACAAATCCCTTGATCACATTTATAACCTCTCCCTCAAGCCACTTCTTAATCCCATTCTCCCATATCAGTTCCAAAGCCCTCGGGTTGCCCCCAGAAAGTCTCCAGAGGATCTCTTTAGCCTCTTCAGAGCTGATCCCAAGCTCCCTGGCAACCCTATGGTGTAAACCTACCTGTAATATATGTTCCTCAAAGGCGTTTCTAGGCAGATTCCACATCAATGCCCACTTAACTTTACCATCAACGACACTCCTGAGCTCCTTTATAAGGGCGTCGCTTGTAAGGGCTATAACGGCTACTCCTCCACCTTTTTTCTCCACAATCTCTCCATTGATTTCTCTAAGCTCGTTAGCAAAGCTCTCAAGCCATTGTTTGAAGCTGCTCAGATGCCCTGGGCTATCTGCTTTAACCTCGTCAATAGCTATTAATATCCTCTTATCTATACTCTCCCTAGCATCAACTACAGCGTATTTGATCAGATTGGCGATTTCCCAAGCTGCTCCTAACAGGCTCACACCCCCAGTTATTGTTAGTGTTGTGAAGTCTATCCAGTCAGCCCTTATACCTAGATTATTAACAATCCTCTGGAGCAGATCCCTCATAGACCTCCTCACATTGAGAACAACCCTCCTAGCTGCCTCAAGCTCCCTAGCAGCAATAGTTATTAGCTCGATATCAGGGACATCCTCAAGGGCATATCCCATAGCCCTGAATAAAGTGCTCTTACCACAACCCTTAGAACCATAGAGCACAGTGATCATCCCATCACGCACAGGTCTCCCCAAACCCCATTCAAGGATCTCCCTAACCTCTCTCTCACGATCCACGAAGCTCCATGAAAAATCCTTACTCCTTATCACATAGCTATGCATTCTGCTAATGATTTCCTTGATTTTATCGTTTTTCTCTGTCCTAGATGTCTCTATATCTTCCTCAGGGCTTGGTCTAATATGGATGGTATCCATAGCACTCCCAACAATATATATTGAAAAGGGATATAGATATGGCAATAAAAGTCTTGCTCCCTATCTATGTCTTTATATATGCTATGAAGGGCTTGTTGATCTGACCTCCTCCCCGCCCAGAGGGGGACCCCCAACCTTCAGAACACTATAGGATACACACCTTTAATCTTTTCTATCCATCCCCGCTCTAAAGGGCGAGGCTTCCAGTTGTTAGTGAGAATCTTTTTTGTCTGATGAATCTTTCATGCATGCACTCCTCGTGCTTCATCATCTCTATCCTGCTTCTTATAATCATTGCTGTGTCGAACACCCCGTGGTTTTTAAGAGCGTTTCCCCGCTAACGATACTTCTAAATACTTGTAAATATCTTTAATTCCGTTAGCGGGGTTGGCCCTAGGCTTGGGATCACCAGCTTCACCCGAGCTGCATGGGGCCCTGTTGAGGGGAACGCCATGCCCTCCCATCTGAGGATAGGTATTTCAAGCCGATGTTTATAGCACCTATAACATCTCTATCCATGGCTAATCCATTGCTCAGCCTTGCTAGCCTCATCTGTATCTTTATAACCCTCACCCTTCTACCCCCTCTCAACGCAATGCGAATCACAGAGGGGGCGTATCTCTTGATAGGCTTACCGCTAAACGGATCTCTTGATGGGAGTATGCCTCTGACTCCTCAACATCGTATAGGGGCTTGTTATTCAATATCTCTACTAGCTTTGAGGCGCAGCACTGGTGGATCCTATGCCTCACTCTCTTCCTAGCATTGCTGGCCATTCTACTCTTACCCCTATGGGCATTCCCGACAACTACTGTGGCACTATATTTTCTAGCGATCTCCTCGACTATCTTGGCTGTCTTGTATATGATATCCTCCTTCCTCTCCCCCTCACGAAGCTTTCTAAGGGCTTTCCTAGCAACCCTATCCCTAGTGGATCTATTCTCTGCTATTCTCTTCCTCTTCTCAGAATATGCTATAACGATCCTGCCAATGCTAGTCTCGATCCTATAGATCTCATATAGCCTTCTATCCACAAAGACAGCTAGTGTAACATTGTTCTCATTTATATCCACTGCAACAGCATTATCAGGGTTATAAGATACTTCGAATTCTCTTACAAGAGTTAGATATACAAGGATCTTTCCACTAGATAGTTTTAATTTCAACTCGCTTGATGGCTTCCAATTGTTATAGAGGTATCTATGTAGATGCTTATTGTTTCTATAGCCTATCCTGATCCATCCTCTATGTGTTCTAACCTCTACATAGCCTTCTCTCAATTTCCAATCTTGGGAATCAGAATATGTTATTGTTGTACTCCTTATCTCAGGCTTATCTTTTTCTGTTTCTCCTTTCCTCTTCTTCTTTTTGAATGACCTAGCCCTTCTAACAGCATCTCTATAGCACCCCTTGATAATCCTCGTGGGGAGCCATGGATATTCCTCTCTAAACCTGTTATAGAAGATCCTGTGTAAAGTGGATTGAGAAGCTCTATGCTCTAGAGCGTATTCAACCATCTCACTAAGCATCTCCCTATATGCTTCCTCAATCTCTCTAAGAGCCTGCCTACCAATACCGTTAGTCCAGCCTTCTAGGATTATTGTTCTTTTAAGGGTCTTTAAGAGCTTCTCCAACACCAACCAAGCAATTAGAAGCAACTGAAAATATTTAAATTTAACGCTAAACCAGCAACAGCCTCCATTCCTAATAGTTGCTCTCACCCTTCTCGCTAGTTATAGAGTATTCAACGCAGACCTAGTAGGGACATACGACATCTTGGCGAAGAGAAAAATCCATATCCCCGAGCCCTGCACTATGCGGGATAGGGGTAATACGCCTAAGACCAGGCGCGGTGCTAAACCCTCTCAGAGGGGATATAGCCCAAACCCCCCGCTCTAAAGGGAATCTCTTCTATGTATAGCTTAGCGATTGTACCTCCTACCCTGGTCTAAGTAGCTTCTTAGTCTCCTCAACAATTTTCTCTACATACGGCATTCTAATTCTCACAGCACTGCTATCAAACTTAGCTTCGTGGAAGCCCCATACGTGTAGAGCCCACGCCCTATCCCAAGCCTCTCCAAACCACCCGCCAACCATCTCGCTGATAGCCTCAACAGCTTTCTCGAGATCAGCTACAGCCCACCTACCCCTCTTCTCAACGCCCCTCAGGATATCCTCTAGGTTGAAGTGCATAGCTAGAGCTTTAACACACTCCTCAGCAGCCTTGTAAAGCTTCTCACTAGCCTGGACAGGATCTTTATCTACTAAGCTCCTACCCTCAGCTAAATATCTCTCAGCAAGCTCTAGGCGGGACTCAGCAATAGTTTTCGGATCAAAATTTAGTGCCTTAGAAAGAGCTTCTATTATGGTATCCTCTAGGTTTAAACCTCTCTTCTCAATCTCCTCAGCAAGCCTCCTCGGCACAAATACCGAGCTACCCACGAATAACCGCCTACCCAATGACTACATTCGCGAACTCAATATTAAATCTGCACAAGCTAGGCTTAACATATAATCTTAGAGGATCTAAGAGCCTTCTAACACACTCCTCACAGCCTAGATCATAGGAAACAACTAGGAACATAACCCTTGTGAGAGCGTTTATCTCCTCGGCATGGCAACTGCAATTGTAAGCTCTTCAAGGAGGTTAAAACTTCTAGCTACAACTGAAAGCCTCGCCCTCTAGGGCGGGGTCAACGAAGGGCTTTCTCAACAGCCTCCCTATGCAGAGGTGTTTGCCAGGCCACCCGCCTCCCTATTCCTAGCCCCAGGTCTTTCTCTGGTGGCGCTTCGCCAGCCCAGAGCAATGGATCTCTCTCTGGTATTGTATCTACAATCAGGTTGAGATCTGTCAGTCTATCCATAATAGACACCCCCTCCCTGCTGAGCAAAACATCTGGATCCTCTACTGCCTGCGTTAAAAGCTCTCTCTCGACGTTGCTCAGAGATGCCACAAAGGCGTCTATCCTCTTCCTATCCACGATCTTCTTAACAACAACATCTGCATCCCACCCTACTCTATAGAGCTCTGCCAGTAGCTTTGGGTTTCCACCTGTTAGTCTCCAAACCTCATCAAATGATGGCTTCCCGCCGGGGAGCTGATCGTAGAGCTGTCTAAAACCCTCTCTAGGCATGTTCCACATGGGAAGCAGATCAGCCCATCTATGCCTACCAATCTCCCTCCTAGACACCCCCTCGCTGGTAGCGACAACAGCTATAACCCTCTCATAACTCCTAGGGGGATATTCTATCAATCCTAGCAAACCCTTAACATAGATAGAGGCTTTGCCCAAGCCTATCGCCTGAAACACCTCGTCTGCAAGAACAGCGATCTTCCTCCGCCCAGCTCTTATAAGCTCTCTAGCCAGATCCACCGTAGCCCACACAGCCCTCGCCCAAGCCTCGTCAGTGGCTTCTCTTAAAATCTCCAACAGCCTTTCCCTAATACCATCTACACCAACTACGGCGTAGAACTCCTTCTCCACAGGGTTTATGTATATAACGTCGAAGCCAAGATCCCTCAACACCTCTGAGGACTGCCGGAGCCAAGCGGATTTGCCACAGCCCTCGGGGCCAAAGACAACCTGCACATTTATAACTCCCTTCTCAGCCCATTCTCCTATCTTCCTAAGCGCCATCTCTCTGTCTACGAACACAACTTCTACATCTGGTGCGAAGCTAAGCTTTATTCTCCCCATCTAGCCGGTGACCTCCTAACAACCGCTTGTCCCCCGATGGTTGTTGGTTATCGCTGGTATTAATTTGTTTGTGCTGCTTTGCTTCTTGATCCACAGGGTTTTTAGCCCTGTGGTTTCATGGGTGGCTGTTGAGCCCAGCGGAAAGGGGCTCCCATCTAGTCTTGGATCTCCGAAGCCCTTCTGGGCATAGCCCTCATAAAGGGCCTCGGGCCATAAGATAAAACATTTATCAATGCTACTACCTCTCTATGCCTCCTCTCGCTTCCCGAGGTCTCTGCACACCCAGGTCTAGCAGAGATATCACCTCATTATTATAACAATTATGAACTGATTCTTATAAGCTTAAGTTCAGACAACAAATGAATATAAAAGCATCCCCACTACCATGAAAAAGGATACAACGTCATATTTGCTAGCTAAACCATTCAGCACTACCTTATAAGGATCTTCAGGGGATTGTTTAAAACCTCGATACCCCATGAACCAACCTTCTTCTCGCCTTGAAGGGCGAGGTTCCCAGCTGTGGGTGGAGGCGCTGTTTTTAATAGCATGGTATGATCGATCTCCCAGATTATTTCGGTGGTTGGATAGCTTATATAGTGGCTTATTCAACAACTAGTTGCAGGGGTGCTAAGGATCTCGGATAGCGCTGCCAGGGGTTTTGATGATGTTTTGAGGGGCTCTATATGGCTTATTCTGAGCGGGCTTGTTGTTAACCTCTCCGGTCTTGTCTTCTGGCTACTCTCTAGCAGGTTTGCCGGGGCCTCTGGCGTTGGCTATGCTGCTAGCGCCGTATCTATCTCGGGGCTTGTGTCTACCCTGCTGAATCTGGGCCTCTCATATGCAATGCTCAGGGAGATCCCTGTGAGGGGTTCCAAGGCCTTCTCCTCCGGGCTTTTAATAGCTTTTCTCCTCGGCCTTCTAGGCTCTCTCATAGTTATATACACACCCCTCTCAAGCCTATATACAGGCTTCTCAAGCTATGCTTTTCTAGCGGTTGTAATGACGATCCTATCCATGGTATCCATGGTATCCCTCAACACCCTCGTAGCAATGGACATGGTTTGGGAGTACTTCCTCGTGGTTCTAGCCTCTAACATTGCTAGGATAACTGTTGGGATACCCCTCATCCTTCTTGGCTATGGGGGCTTAGGAGCAGCTCTTGGGATGCTCCTCGCATCTATAGTTGCCTCAATGGCATCCCTAGCTCTATCGGTGAGAAGGCTTGGCCTAGCCGCGCCGGGCTCCGGGGATCTAGCTGAGGTCCTCAGAATAGGGGTGTCGAACTACCCCATATCCCTCTCCCCAGCCCTTGTGAGTGGTGGAGTAGTTGCAGCAGGGATCCTCACCAGGGATCCAGAGGCTGCTGGGGTTACATATATATCGCTAATGATCTCCTCGGCAGTCGGGCTGATACCCTCAAGCGTTGCCAGCGTATCCATCCCAGCCATGATGAGGGGTGCAAGCCCAGAGCTATCTAGGTTGGGGGCCTCTCTAAGCGCCTCCCTAGTACTCCCAATAGCGGTTGGGGTTGGCATCTCCTCGCGCAGCATACTAGGCATCCTAGGCAGCGACTTCTCAGCCCGCTGGGAGATCCTCACAATATTGAGCCTAGCATCTATACCATATGCAGCTATAGCTAACAGCATGTCTAGGATGAACTGGGAGAGAAGCCTAGCAAGGCTGGCAACCATAGGGGTGGCATCGCTGACAACACTGGCAACTCTATCCCCAATCCTAGCAGGGTTAGCAGGGGTCAAGGGGATAGCAATTGCATATCTAGCATCATCAATAGCACCACTACCCCTTATAAGGGGTATAGATATACATGGGATCATCAAGATGATGGCTATACAAGCCATCCTAACCATAGGACTATCCCAACCACCCAGAGAACCGCTGATAGACGCTGCCCTAGGGGTAATAGGCTCAATAGCATCGATAATAGCTGCACACATATCCAGGGCATCCAGAATAGAGCTCCTCGGAAGAGCAATAGCAGTAGCTATAAATATAGTGCGCAACAGACAAGCCAACAGAGAATAGAGACCAGATCCAGCTGGCTTAGCTAATGGTTTATAGGCTTTTAGCCACCATAGGCACAAGCCCCTGCTTCAATAACAGCGTGGTGGACATCAGCAGTGAGGCCTGTGATCCACCGCGAAGCGGGCCAAATAATGCCCCGCATATGAGTAGATGTCGAGGGGAGGCTCATGCCAACAGGCACGGAAAACCACCACCTCACGCTCTTCCATACTACTTACTCCATCAGCTCCACGTACTCCTTAGCACTCTCAATCAAAAATCTGTGCTCTACCTCCTCGCATGATGATGCATAGAATCATCCTCCATAAAGCCTATCTAATAGCTTTATAACTGAAAGCCTCGCCCTTTTCAGGGCGAAGATGGAGATTTATAAGCTCTGTATCCTCTAGCCTTCTTGATGATGATCGTGATGCTTGTGAGCCTCAGGGTTCCCCTCTAGCTAACCTAGCCCTTGAAGCGGTGATAAAAGCCATAGCCTTGAGCTCCTTGATAGAGCGGTTGGGGTAATGGGCCGGAGGTCTCAGCAAAGAGATCTTCTATAGAATTGAGAGGGGAGGATATGACCCCTCCCCGCCCTGAAGGGCGGGGTTTCTATGCTGGGGTCTCGGGTGTTAGCCCTCTGGTGGGGGATTAATAGTTTGACACCATTGTGCGTTACCAAGTAGTCTCTATCTTCCTCGTTATCCTTATCCTGTGTCCCAGCCTTCTCGCTATGTTTAGTGCTGCATTAATGTCTGCATTGATCTTCCTCCCGGTTTTCTCGTATTCATATAATCCTCTATGTTTTCTTCCGTTTTTATGCCTGATTCCACATATTAAGCACTCTCTGCTTGTGTAATCCTCAGGGATTATTTCCACGTTTGTGCCATACTCCATGAATATATCCGCGATCCAAAGAACTATCTTCCTGAACCACCATATGTTAGTGTTATACTCATTGTCATTACCCTGCGATATATATTGTACCGCTCGCCTGAGAGCATCTATCGACATTCTTCTATACCCGTTGGCTGCCACAACTGAAAGCCTCGCCCTTTTAGGGCAGGGCCGATGTTTATAAGGTTTTTTGTATAGATTGCGTCTATAAATGGGGGAGATCTTAATCGAGTCGATGGTATCCTGAGAGGGGGATATAAGGTATAAATATCCTTTTATGGATGTTTTAGAGGTGGTATGGGATCGTGGATAACGTTAAGGGTGTTATACTTCATGGAGGGCTTGGGACCAGGCTTAGGCCTCTGACTTTCAGCGGGCCTAAACAGCTGATCCCGATAGCGAATAAGCCTGTCTCTCAATATGTTTTAGAGGATCTCGTGTCATGTGGGGTTAGAGATGTAGCTATTATCCTTGGGGATCTATATCCTGAGAGGGTTGTGGAGAGGTATGGAGACGGCTCTAGGTTTGGCTGTAGGATAACCTATATCAATCAGGGGAAGCCCTTGGGGATAGCCCATGCTGTGGGGCTTGCCAGGGAATTCGTAGGCGAAGACCCCTTCGTAGTCTATCTAGGGGATAACCTACTCCAAGGAGGGATAGGGAAATACTTGGAGAGGTTTCTCAAGGGATCATACGACGCCTATGTACTCCTCAAGGAGGTCGAGGACCCCAGGAGATTCGGGGTTGCACAGCTAGATGAGAGGGGCAACATAGTGAGGCTTGTTGAGAAGCCCAAGGACCCTCCGAGCAGGTATGTACTAGTGGGGGTCTACTTCTTCAGGCCACCAGCTATATTCGAGGCTATAAGGGATCTCAAGCCAAGCTGGAGGGGTGAGCTAGAGATCACAGATGCTATACAGATGCTCATAGACAGGGGCTACAGGGTTGGCTACTCAATTGTAGACGGGTGGTGGCTGGATATAGGTAAGAAGGACGATGTCCTCACAGCTAACGCGATAATACTCGATGAGAGGGCTATGAGGGATATAAGGGGTGAGGCTATTGACTCTAAAATCGAAGGAAGAGTCTTCATAGATGAGGGGGCTAAGATTGTTAGGAGTGTTGTGAGGGGCCCAGCGGTGATAGGCAGGAACACCCTGATCGAGGAATCCTTTGTAGGCCCATATACAAGCATCGGGGATAATGTTGTTATAAAGAACAGCTCCCTCGAATACTCTGTGGTCCTCGAGAACGCGGTTATAATCGGGATACACGGGCTTGAGGAGAGCCTTGTGGGTAGGAATGCGAGGATTGTTAGGAACTCTAGAAGGGGTATAAGGCTGAATATAGGCGATTTCTCCGAGGTGGAGGTATGAGGATCCTGGTAACAGGTTGTGGAGGCTATATAGGAACCACTTTGACCCCGTATCTGCTTAGAAGGGGCTATAGCGTTAAATGTGTTGATAGGCTATACTTTGGCGAGGATCTGCTATCCCATGTTATAGGGGAGAGGGGCTTCGAGCTTGTGAAGGCGGATATAAGGACAGTGGATCCAGAGGTGCTCGGAGATGTGGATGCTGTCATCGATATGGCATCCCTATCCAACGACCCCTCCGGAGAGCTTAACCCCGAGTGGACTCTCTCGATAAACTATAGGGGTAGGGTTAGGATCGCGAATATAGCTGCTAAAAAAGGGGTTAAGAGATATATCCTGATATCTAGTTGCAGCATATATGGCAAGCGGGATGGAGTGGCTGATGAGGACTCAGAACCGAACCCCCTGACAACATATGCAAGGGCAAATCTACTAGCTGAGAGGGAGATACTACCCCTAGCCTCGAGAGGCTTCGAAGCCCTTGCCCTAAGGCTTGCAACTGTCTATGGCCCTTCTAGGAGGATGAGGTTTGATTTACTTGTGAATGGCATGACTTTGTGGGCGTATGAGAAGGGGGTTATAAGGGTTATGAGGGATGGAACACAGGTTAGACCCCTAATACATGTTGTAGACGCCTCCAGAGCGATCCACAAGGCTCTCGAGGCTGATGGGGATAAGGTGAATGGGATGGTGATCAACGTTGGTTCTGATGATCAGAACTACAGGGTCATAGATGTGGCTTCTATAGTTAAAAGGGTTGTTGGTGGAGATATAGAGTTCTATGGAGATCCTGATAGGAGATCCTATAGGGTGAGCTTTAGAAGGGCTAGAGAGCTCCTCGGTTTTGAGACCATCTACAGCGTTGATGAGGGGGTTAAACAGATATACCACGAGCTCCTCCTAGGCAATCTAAGGCAGGATCCGAGGTGGGTTACTGTTGAGTGGTATAAGAAGATCTTGAGGGAGAACCCAGGGGCTCTAGAGCCATGAGGATCCTAGTTACAGGGGTCAGCTCTTCCCCAGGCTATAAAATAGCTCTAGAGCTGTCGAAGAAACATGAGGTCATCGGGATCTATAGAAGCAACCCGGTGCACATAGATGGTGTGATAGCCCTCCAGAGAGATCTTAGCGTAGATCCGGAGGGGGTTATAAGGGATCTTAGGCCCGATGTCGTTGTACATGTAGCCTCTATAGGTAATGTTGATTATTGCGAGGAGAATCAGGCTGAGTGCTATAGGGTAAATGTTGAGTCTGCGAGGAGAATTGTTAGAGAGTCCTATAGAATAGGCTCTAACATAATATATATCTCCACAGACTATGTATTCGACGGCTCTAGAGGGCTATACTCGGAGGAGGATCTGCCGAGGCCTATCAACTACTATGGTTTGACAAAGCTGTTAGCTGAGGAGATTGTGAGGAGCTTTGGAGGGACTATTGTGAGGATCTCGAGTGTATATGGAGTCGGCCCTGGGAGGCCTAACTTCGGGAGGGTTGTTATCGAGAAGCTTGGAAGGGGTGAGAGGGTGAGCGCTGCTAATGATCAGTGGATCTCTCCCACGCTGAACACCCTCATAGGGATAGCTGTTGAAAAGCTATTGGGAAGGGATGTTGGCGGTATCATACATGTGGCAGGGCCTAGGATGACTAGATATGAGTTTGCACTAGCCATCTGCGATGTCTTTGGATTCGAGAGGGAGCTCGTCGAGCCTATAAGCATTAAGAGTCTATTGTTTAGGGCTCCGAGACCTATAGATAGTAGCCTTAGGAATGAGAAGGCAATCAAGATCCTCGGAATAGATCTTAATAATATAAGAGGCGCTCTAGAAACCCTTAAAAAGGAGCTTGGGTATCGATAATGCCGTTCAAATTCAGATCCCTAGATATCCCAGATGTAGTGGTTATAGAATATATAAGCTTCCCAGATCACAGAGGCTTCTTCGCAGAAATCTATAAGAGGAGCGACTTCCTCTCAAACGGGATCCCTTACGACTATATCCAGGCTAACATGAGCTACTCGAGGAGAGGGGTTATAAGGGGCCTTCACTACCAGCTAAAACCAGCTGAGCAGGGAAAGCTAGTCTATGTAATCCAAGGCAGGATATACGATGTAGCAGTTGACATAAGAAAGGGATCCCCACACTATGGGAGATACGTCGCAGAAGAAATATACCAAGGAAAAGCCATCTGGATACCCCCAGGTTTTGCGCACGGATTCCAAGCAATAGAAGATTCCATAGTAGTATATATGGTCACCAAGGAGTATAGCCCTCAACACGAGAGATGCATCCACTGGAGAGACGAAGAGCTGGCAATAAAATGGCCCCTACAAGAAGCAATAATAAGCGAGAAGGACAGCAGATGCCCCAGACTAAGAGATGCTGAAACAAACTTCAGCTATCCATTATAAACCTAGATATGTTTTTACAACTAAAAGCTTTTACAACTAAAAGCCCCGCCCTTTATGGCGAGGATGGTGTTTATAAGTCCGTACCCTCTAGCCTTCTTGATGCTAGTGTGTGCGAGCCTCAGGGTCACCCTCTAGCTAACCTAAGCCCCCGAGGCGGTGATAAAAGCCATAGCCTTGAGCCTCTCAATAAAGCGGTAGGGGTAATGGGTCGAAGGTCTAAGCAAAGAGATCTTCTATAGAATTGAAAGGGTAGGAGGTCAGCTATGATCTTCCTCAAATCCACGATTAAGGAAAATCTCTAGCTGCCGGCATGCATACTTTAGGTGCCTGATCAGCATGTATCTTCTGATCCCCCTCCCCGCCCTAAAGGGCGGGGCTTTCAGTTGTAATAAGGTTAATCATAAGTGCCACAGATATATTTAGTAATGGGTGGTAATCTTAAACCTGAGAGCAATAGCTAGGAGGATCCTTGGGAGGAGGGGAACATTTCTTCTGAGGAATATGGTTTCTGAAATAGCCTTTAGAATAGGCTATTACGAGGATCCTAGATCTAGGCCTCAGGGAATAACAGCTATGGTTATTACATATAATGAGGAGGATTGGATAGAGCCATCACTTCTATCAATCAAAGATCTTGTAGATGAATATGTGATTATGGACTCCTCAAAAGATAGAACTCCAGATATAATAGAAAGGGTGAAGAGCGAGCACGGACTAAACATAAGGCTTTATAGAGTCCCACCAGGAGATCTAAGCGAGATCAGGAATGAAGCGCTTAGGAAGACCTCTTATAGATGGATACTTCACTGGGATGGCGATTTCGTATTATACGATGGATCGGATAGATTTATAAGATCCTTGATCGAAGGTTTAAGCGATAGAAGGCATTACCTTATATACTGGCCCTGGATCAAGCTATGTGGAGATCTAAAGCACATTTGTGGAGACTTAATACATATTGAGCACTGGCTATTCACATTTTCAGGAACTCTATCTTATAAAAGGGTAATGATGAATGGAATACCATATGACAGTCTAATAGTTCCTCTAAGGCTATATAGGGCAATATATATAGATAGGATCCTCGGCTTGCACCTTGCAGCTGTAAGGAAACCTTCCAGGCTTGCTCTGAAGATCCTCTGGTTTAGATATAGAGAGGAATTCTGGAGAGCATCTAGCAAAGGGATCTCTTACGATGAGTATGCAAAGATAAAGGCTAAAGAAGTCTATGGTAGTGAGGATCTAGAATTTGTTGGTAGAAAGCTTATTGATGATATGACCAAAGATCTTCAACAATATAGTGGACCATACCCAAGTGTATTAAGCCCCTATCTAGCACCCTCTAAGAATTTAAGATAGATGCAGATGCTGAAACTACTCTATATAACAGGTCTATACCCGCCTCCGGAGACTGCTAATGGGATTAGGGCTTACTATTTTGTTAGAGAACTTGTTAGATCAGGATTCGAAGTTATTGTATTGGAGACTGTTTCTAGAGCTCATTCTTCAGGAGGGGGATTCTTTGGTGAGAGAATTATGAGGCTTCCTCTTAGATCTCGTGGTGCTCTTGCTAGGATGTATGATATGCTCTACAAGGTATTTCTAGTGAGGGATAGGTTGAGGGGGTATTATCTAAGGAGAAACCAGATCTTATGGTTGCTACCCGGCCTTATTACATGGCAATAGTGTGTTAGGCCTCTTGTCTAGGGATCTTAGAGTCCCTCTTGTTGCGGATATGCAGGATCTGTCAGAACATTGCTCGGAGATGAAAGGTAGAAGGATCTCAGTGATCGTTGCGCTTTTAAACCTCTATCTTTAGTATGCTGTGGGATTTGAGGTGTCCTTTGTGGATGATCGTGCTGGGAGGATGACCCGAAGAAGGACGATCCCCCGATCCTTACCCATGGATGGGCACACCCCCGACCTCCTCCAGACACTAAGAGAAGAGATCAAAGAGAAGCTGGGACAGCCATAGAACTGTTAGGCTGAGCCTGCTGCCTACAGAGAGTAAGCACGAAAGCCTCATAGGTATTGGCTTGATATGTGCTTAGGCTATGGAATGAGCTTAATTATGAGAAGAGGTGGGCGTTCTTCAATAGAGAGCTAACAAAAAAGAAGCACATAGAAAGTACTATTACCAGGTATAATGAGGTCATGGGTGTTAATGCTCAGAGAAGAATAATAGGGTTTGAAGCACGTTCTTCAAGCAACTGGATCAGAAGAAACAAGGCAGGTCACCGCCCCACATTAGGGATCTCTCCATAGGGCTATTGGAAGGACAGGCTCACAGGTAAGAGGGAGATATATACCCGTTAGAAATGATAGATACTACTTGAAGTCTGCTGGTGAGAAGAGAGGCTACCTAGTATTAGTGGATCTTGGTCTGAGGATAAGAAATGTCTGCAGGATCAAGTGGGAGGGTAGGCAGGGAAGGGGAAGGCTTGAAATAGTGTATGAGGCTGGCAGGTGGTTCGCACTAGTGTCAATAGAGGTTGGTGTTGAACCGCCTAAGTCTAGCAAGGAGGTTATGTAGAGCCTAACTATAGAACTATAGAGATAGAAAGGTCAGGATTATAAACCCAAGTCTATCAAGAGAGGGATCCCATAGTGGATGAGGAGACATTCGTAGACATGGGTCTGAATAACCTATTCGCTGTGGTAATCTCGGGCGGATCAGCAATACTTATCAAAGACTGAACATTCAATTCCGAGTACTACTGGCGGAAAAAGGAGATAGCTACATATCAGTCTATTAGGGATATGCTGAAAAAGCTTGACATATATCAACATAGATCTACTACCATGAGAAACATCTAGATGCTAAGTATAAAAGAGGTGAGAGACTAAGGCATCTCTACTAGTAGCTATCAGATTCCTAACGGATGAGCTATATAGCAGGGGAGTTAGGAAGCTATACATTGGCTATCCATATATGCTTTCACAGAATATTGGCTAATGGGTATAACACCAACATATGGTGGTTTAGAAGATAATGCTGTGGATCGTGGATGTATTCAGAGAGTAAGAGTATTGCATAAGAGTATTACATAGAAGTGAAGATTGTGCCAAAGAACTGCACGAGCAAGGAGTGCTCGATATACGGAATTAGACATAAAGACGGGAGAATATAATAGAGGCCTATATATACAAGAAAACCGGGAGGAAGATCAATGCTGACATAAACGTTGCTCTGAACATAGCGAGAAGGCTAGGCCACAAGATAATAAAAATAACAAAAAATTGAGAGCTACATGGTAACTCATAAATGTGTAGACATTAAATCTTCGCCAGGGGGCTAACACCCGAGGCCCAGAGATTCGAAACCTCCACTCTTATAGGGTAGGGAAGTTATTAAAATTATTAAGATATAAGTATCTACATATGAGGAATATGAGGGTGAATTTAATGAGAAACATGACTTCCAGATCTAGTGTTTCGGTAGTTATTAGGGCATATAACTCTGAGAAATTCATTAAGGATGCTCTCATTAGTGTGTTGAGTCAGGACTACATGGGCGATATAGAAGTTATCGTCTGCTACGATGAGAGATCAAGGGATAGAACTATGGATGTGATTAATGGCTTATCTAAGATCTCTTATGAGAAAAGAAATATAGAGGTGGTTAGGCATGCTCATTCAGGGCCTTTCAGAGCTCTTCAGAGATGCGGCTTTGAGAACTCTAAAGGGGATTTTATTTTTCTTCTAGATTATGATGACTACTATCCAAGAAACTATATTAGAGTTGTTGTTGAGAAGGCTTTACAATTTGGGGCGTCTTTTGCTTTTGTAAAGGCGTTAAAGGTTAATGATCAAGGTAACGTATTAGGTGCTCTGGTGGATATTCCTGACAATCCCTATGATGTCAGAAATCTTTTAAAGGCTAACTATATTACTACTAGCGCTATAGCTCTCCATTTAGAATGTCTTGATCGGATCAAGGCACTATTGAAGATCATAGATCATCCCTACTACGACTGGCTCTTCGAGGACTGGCTGATAGCTCTGCTTGCCATGAAGCACTGCAAACCCCTGTATATAGATGATGCAGCAATATATTATAGAGTCCATGGGCAGAACATAACAGCAGGTACGCCGAGTTTCGACAAGGATATGCTTAACGCTGAGAGGGAGTTCAAAACCTTTCTAGCCTACTACATGATTGAACAAGATAGGCTATCCAAGGGAGAGCTAAAGATCTTGAGGAAGCGAGTCCTCAGAACCCTAATCTATATCTATAGAGTCATAAGTAGATATAACCCAGAGCTAGCATCAATGGGGGTTGCGGCTTCTGAGGCTGCTCGCATGCCATATGCTCTTATACGCAAAGTCATAAGATCTATGATCAAATCCCTTTAGATATAGCACTTCAAGATCCTCGATTTTCCCATGACAACCTAACAAATCTAATTCTCTAAGGCTAAAGGCTATTGGCTATCCTCCCCGCCTTGGAGGCAAGTCTTTTAGTTGTAAAGATCTATGGGACCTAGAAAGAAGAGACCGTGCGCTGCAGAGATGGAAGAAGCGGTAATAGAGAGGTAATAGGCGAACTTATTGATATCATAATTTCTCTATGGTTGATATGGAGATCTGATTTATAAGTGTGTATAAATCGATGAGTTTATTAAATAGATGTGAAAACGATCACAATATAGATCGAGGCTTATGAGGCTCTATTAAAACTTAAGATGCTCAGTGAGAGCTTCTCAGACGTTATGATGAGGCTTATTAAGGAAAAGCAGAAGCCTGACGGATCTTGCGAACATTTGGAAGAACATAGGCAATGATGAATTAGATAAAATTATAGTGGACGATATAAGAGAGGTCTAGTTTAGATGAAGTATCAAGGTGTAATAATTGTTCTAGACACCAATGTTCTGATCGGCTTTCTCAAGGGTAAGGGGTAGCTATGGACACTATAAAGGTGCTATAAAGAATTTCCCGAATCTATAGTATCCCTAGTCACCACATCCATAAATATCTTTGAATTGTCCTGGAAGCATATCTAATCGATAGATTAAGGGATATTGAGGACTTATATGAAATGCTAACAATTCTTAACCTCACAGCGAGAAAAGCACTAAGGGTTGATGTGGGGATCGCATATATCTCTCTTCAATAGGCCAAACTATAGATACCAGGAATCTATTAACTAGGAATCATAGCACGTGAAAACAGATACACAATTCTTTCAGGCAATACTAGACACCTAGTCAGAATACGTGGACTAAAAATAATACAATAACCGTGGAGAAGGCTCTGCTAAAAATAATACAGCTCTCCAATTATAGATCAGCTAATTAGAAATTATTATTATATTTTGAGAATTTCGAGATGTTGCAACTAAAAACCTATCTTCCAAAGCTTAGATAACATAAGAATTATAACCTGAACTTTTAATTTCTATCCCTCTCGCTGCTGCGGGAGGATTTGTGACCTAATGATCTATTACTTACTTGGCTATAAGCTTTTTAAGGCTTTTATGTTTCTATGGCCTCTAATAGTGAGGGCTTGCTAACTCTCTTAATAGGCGTGGAGATTAGTCCCGATCTGGGGAGCCATGGAACCCCTCACGAGATATAATGTAGCTATGAACTATGCTATGAAATAAAAATAAACAAGATCCTTAGCCAGATCTGAGGACTATCAATGAGGAGCATCAAGAGCTCAATAGAAAGCCTGGACAGCTATAGAGATGCAATTGAAAGCGTAAAAGTCTGGGGAGAAACTCATATAGAGGTAAACGCCTGAGGGTTAAGAAACTTAGCATGCTGTTACACCAAGGATCAAGCTATAGGATCAAAGAAGGCTACGTAGAGATCATAGGCGGGATCAGGCTGAAGATCATTGGGTGGGATAGGAGATATAACTGATATGGGAATAGGAATGTTTGTCTATTGAGGTGAAGAGGAGATTCTCGAATATCTATTACTTAAATATCTACTTATTAGATATTTAATCTTATATATCTAAGAAGATGCCCGGACCGGACCCTTACCAGCCTAAGGATGTTATTACTGTTGATGTTAATGAGAGGAAGATGGTGTATGGAGATCACATGATTAACAAAGAGAAAGGTATTGAGATTGATAGAGTCTATAGATGAAAACTCCTTGCTGAAAGCCTTCGAAGGAAATATTCATCAACCGGGTATCCTGCCTGGAAAAGGAGAGAAGGGATACTGAATAGGATTAGATCATATCATAGGAAGGCTAGGAACATACTGAAGGACTGAGCCAGGAAATCAGCCTTGGAGATTGTGATGCTGGCTAAGAGGTTTGGACACGTAGTAGCTAGGGAGGATCTAACTGGGCTGATAAAATCCCTGAGGAGGATCAAGAACAAGGATCACGGGACAAAGCTGATCATTATGGGCTACAGAAAGAGAGGGAAATGATCAGACTGGCAGGCAGAGGAGCACGACGTGTCGCTAGCTATAGTAAAGCCGAATGGAACATCGTCCAGATGCTCGAAATGCTATACCAGGGGCTTTGAGGAGGCTGGCTATAGAAGGCTTAGATGCACACAATGCGGTTTTGAGGATGATAGAGATGTTGTCGGAAAACTCAACATAGGAAAGGGAAGTTGAAAATCCTAGGAATATCTGGGGGAGTTCTGACCATACTCCTACTGCCTTCCAGATGACAGATATATCCTCAAACAGACGGGGGGAATCTATGAACTGCTCTGAG
>Ga0080007_1063236_pt1 | contig 18124 bp, 20 predicted proteins | sample OctOCTMetagenome_FD_69210 | JGI IMG/M metagenome (GOLD analysis project Ga0080007, IMG submission 69210) | Hot spring and microbial mat streamer communities from Octopus Spring Streamers, Yellowstone National Park, USA - OCT_B (SPADES... | ecosystem: Environmental > Aquatic > Thermal springs >...
ACGCAGCTGGCTGGGATGGCAATAGCGCTTCTATTCGTATTCATAACAACGTATCTAACATTCTACATGCTCATTAAAACAGGCTTCAGAGCAAAGCTAGAGGAGGAGGTTGTAGGGCTAGACATAGTAGACCATGGGGTGAGGGTTGAGTGAGGAGAAAGCTATACCTTGTAAAGGCTATAGTGAGGATAGAAAAGGTTCCAAAGATCCTCAAGGCCCTCATAGAGGAGGGCTTCAGAGGTGCCACAATATATAGAGCAGAGGGTATGGGCGGTGAAGGGGGTGTTGTCGAGGGCAGTTATCGAGGTTGTTGTAGAGGGTGAGGACCGCGTTGAGAAGGTAGTAAAAATAGTAATGGATAACGCTAGAACCGGGATGGTTGGGGATGGAAGAATCTACGTAATGCCCATAGGCAGGTCTATAAGGATCAGAACAGGGGAAGAGATCATATCCCCAGAGCTAGGCTAGAACCTTCTCAAAACATTATCTTTCAATTCTATAGAAGATCATCTTTTCTATGCTGGGGTCTGGGGTGTTAGCCCTCTGGTGGGGGATTAATGCTTCTATCCCCAAGATCATCGGGTTGGGGGCACGCTAACGGGGTGCCCATCCAAGGCATCAACCCCCAAACCCTCAAAACCATACACCTCATCACCAAAAACACCTACATTCCAGGGCTTAAAAATCCTACCCCGCCTTAAAAGACGAGGCTTGTCCTGTCGTCAACATATATTTCTTTTATTTCTTTTATGAAGCAGTCGATATCGATTCTATCTACAATAATAATGGAGCATCTGGCTTGCTAGAGAAGAGATCTCTAGGATTTGGAAGGCAGAATAGCTTTTTATAGTAATTGATAGCGATGGGGCTAAAGCTTCTGCAACATCTATTTCTCTGTGAGGCCTTCTAGCACGTGCTTTATGTTTTGTGAGATTATGCTGCTATATAGCCTGCTGAATGTCTGGTTCTCTCTGACAAGTCTCTCTATGAGTTCTCCGAGGGCTTCCGTGCCTCTCTTCTCACCTCTCTCAACGGCTTCTATGATCTTCATCAGCTCTCTTGTATGTGCCTCGCTGGTTATGCTTGGGTATCTCTGCCTCAGATAGTCTAGGATCGATATGCCGAGTTTTGTTGGAACTAGATAGCCCCTCTTACTCTCTACTATATATCCATGTCTCTTGTTACTCTCTATAGCCTTTGCATATGTGCTTGGCCTGCCAACACCCCTCTCCTTCATTATCCTCACGAGCTCTCCGCTTGTTAGCAGTCTCACAGTAGATCCTCTCACAATCTCTATATCCTCTGGATATACCGTGCCTTCAACACCTCTGGCAAGGATCTCGCCTGGAAACTCGGGTAGCACCTGGTAGATTTTGTTCAAGGAGAATCCTTTGGAGCATACCCCCTCTATATAGGTCTCAAAGCCCCCGAGATCTAGTGTTGCTGTGCAAACCTCAACCTCCTCTTCCCTCATCTGGCTTGCAATAAACCTCCTGAAGATCAGATCATATACCCTCATATGGATCTTAGAGAGGGTGCCCCAGAAAACCCTGCCCTCAAGATAGGCCTTCTCAAGCCCCTCGAGATCTAGTGGCTGTGTAGGCCTTATAGCCTCGTGCGCGCCCCCCTCACCCCAGCTCCTGGGGTATAGATATTCCGAGAGCCCCTTGCTCGAGAGATATTCTCTAGCAACCTCAACACCTCTCTGAGACACTCTAGCGGAATCGGTTCTATGATATGTTATCAAACCCGTTTCAAAGAGATCTTGTGCAACCCTCATAGCCATAGAGGCGGAGATCCCCAGCTTTGAAGATGCCTCATACAGCAGCGTGTCAGTAACATATGGTGGGGGTGGCTTGATTATTCTCTTCTCCCTGGCTATGCTCTTGATGAGAATCCCGTGCTCGCTGATCCTCTTAGAAATAGCTTCAGCCTCACCCCTGCTTCTGAAGAAAAGATTTATCTTTCTACCCACAACCCTTATAACTAACCTATACCCCATAGAGGATCTATACTGGGTATACCTCTCCACAACCCAGCTGAGCGCGGGCGTTTCAACCCTCCCAGCCCCAAGCCATCTCATGGAGAACCTCTCCTGAAGCTCCTGGCTGATCGAGAAGCCTGTGAATCTATCGTCAAGTCTTCTCACAATCTGTGCTTCGACCAGGCTCCTAGATATAGATCTAGGCGAGGATATAGCCTCAGCCACAGCTCTCCTAGTTATCTCGTTGAACTCAACCCTTAGGATCTTCCTCGAATATGGTTTGAGGGCTAGATATAGATCCCATGCTATCTTCTCCCCCTCCTGATCTGGATCCGTTGCTACCAATATTTCATCATATTCAGGCGCGATCCTCCTGAGAATCATTATGAGATCCTCTGAGCTTCTAATCCTAGAGCCACCACATCTAGGGCATCTATCAAAGGGATCTGTATATTGGTGGCCACACTGCTGGCACCTCCTTATAAAGCCGTATCTAGGAACTAGGGATCCGCCTTCATATAGAACGCCGAAGAGTCCTCCCGAGGTTGATAAATCGAATACATGCCCCATGGTGGATATGACACTAACAATATATAGATCCTCTCCGTTTTTGAGGGAGAACTCATATAGACTATAGGGTCCGACAAGCCTCCTAGATCTTGAGCCAAAAAGCCCCGCAATGGTTCTCGCCTTCGTTGGGGACTCGACAATCATGAGCACGTTCCTCACATTTATAGGCTGCATAGATGATGCGGAAGCCCTTCTAGATCTATCCTGCTCCCTCTTAACCTCCTCAAGGTCTAGATCCTCTAGCTTTTTAAACGAGATATTGGGTATATATCTTCTAAGCCTCTCGGAGAGAAGTGATAGGAGCTCTTCACCCTCAGCAACTACTATGGATAGCCCTAGCGTCATACCCCCTCCATAGATCCTCGAGGTTCTCCCACTAGCCTGTATATATGTCATTGGATCTGGTATCACAGCCTCGGGCATGCCCTCTCCTCTACATATAACTAGAGATCCACCGATCAAAATACCGTCTCTACAGATCCCTTTAGCGTGATCAACGGCATCCTCGATCCAGGCCTTTGCCTTTTCAACAATCTCTGAGAATCCCTGAGAGGGTTCCCCTCTCCCACTTAGGATTTTCCTGATAACAGCTAGCGCAGAGGGTGTGAGCCTTCTGAGAACATAATATATCTCCCTATATATATCCTCGGAGCCTGTTTGTCTATAGAGGAGGGCTAGGTTCCTTAGATCTGCTAGATAACTTCTGAGGGGAATTATATGCTTTGGAACCCCTATGAAGACGGCGTTTCTAATTCTAAGGGGTTCGTCTAATCCCCTCACAAGGGCTCCGTAGAAGCTGGCCTTTCCGACTATATAGTCGAGTTCTCCTGAGAGGAACCTTTTAATATCCCTCCCACCAGATCTATATACACCTATCCTCAGCCCCTCTTCTTTAAACCTCTCCACAAGATCGTTGATATCTCCATTATAGCCCTTCGATATAAATATTATCGTGCCCCCGCCTATCTTCCTCAGAATCCCAGCTAGATCTGCTATATTTAGGGTGTAGGCGTCAACTATATTCCTTATATATTCCAATATACCTCCCACCTCGAAGCCGAGGATCTCCCTGAGGATCTTTGACTTCAATCCCCAGCTCTTACCAGTAGCTGTTGACACTACAAGCTGCCCAATCTTCTTCCTCGAAAGCGATGTCGCAAGCTCGGCTCTTAGAACCTCCAGCTCCTCCCTGAGCAAGCCCACCCTCTCAGCACTCCCCATAGCCCTGGCACCTGCAAGCTCGTATTTCTTGGCTGCGATCCTTGCTGCGAGCTCCACCTCCCCCCGATCTACACCTAGCATCTCGAGGATCTTCTCGAGGTTTTTAGAGCTTTTAACGAGGGAATCGAGATCATCAGCTACTATCACATCAAACCTGAGCCCGGCAAAGATATCCCTTCTCCTAGAAATCAGGGCCGAGGTTGTTAGGAGAATGTCGTAGGAGTTAGAGGCTATGGCTTTGATCGCATCCTCCCTAGCCTTAGCGCCTGAAGATGCATCATACGCTATAACCTCTATATTCAGCCCGGCCTTTGACACCATGCCAGAGACCCTCTCGAGACTCTGCCTCAGAAGCTCCCTAGTAGGGACAACCACATAAACCCTATATCCCTTTGAAGCCATGTAGAGGGAATACACTTGGACAAGCGTTGACTTACCACTTCCAGTGGGTGCTGTGAGCACCAAGCTAGATCTAGAGAGTAGCCTTCTAGCCCAGGCCCTCTGAATAGACCACATGGGGTACCCAACCAAGCCTCTGAAGAACTCGTGGAAATCGCTGAACTCCTCCTCCTGAGATGCTATATAGCTATAATCTCCAGAGCCTCTCCTCAAAAGCTCCACGAGGATGGCAGCCCTTCTGAAGGGATCTTCTATATATTCCAACCCCTCGGGAACTCTCGCAAGACACCCCCTACATGGGAGGCCCAGTGAGAGCCTATATGAGTCTATATCACCTCTGCAAGCCGGGCAGAGGGATTCGTAGGCTATTATCACACTCCATAACCCTGTATAGGCTATTGTGTAGATACCAAGGTATATAAAAGTTAAGGCATAATCCTCGTGGAAGAATAATCCCGCTATACTATGGATCTAAGTATCTACAGTGGTTAGATTTATTTACAACTGAAAGCCCCGCCCTTCAGGGCTGTGGGTCAGATGTATATATGATCATCTACATTGTTTAAGGTTTATATACTCCTTAGCGAACATATGTTCGGTAATAATTTGAAGCCTGCCCTCATAGTTATAGATAGATATGAATAGAGACTTTGTATATGGGAAGCTAGGGAACGAAAGGGCAAGAAAACTTGTTCCAAAGCTAACAGAGCTAATTGAAAGAGCTAGAGAGAGCGACATACCCGTGATCTATGTGGGAGACGCGCATCTACCCAGCGATCCAGAGATAAGATAAAGATATGGGGTGAACACTCAATGAAAGGAACTGAGGGATCTGAGCTAGTTGATGAACTCAAGCTTAAGGAAGGCGATTATGTGCTGGAGAAGAGAGCCTATAGCGCATTCCACGAAACTGGTTTAGACATGCTTCTCAGAACTCTTGGAGTAGATACAGTAATCCTAACAGGTCTCCACACAAATATCTGTGTAAGACATACAGCCGCTGATGCCTTCTTTAAAGGCTACAGAATCATAGTACCTAAAGACCTGTTGACACCTATATAACAAGCATTTCTAATATAAGCTAATGACAAGTATCTCGCTTAGCTTATGGACCTTAGTCTAAAATTATGAGTCAGATTTTTCCTTTACCGATCTATTTCTTTGCTAGCCAGCTTATGAGTTCACTAGAATCAACTATCTCTGCCCAATATATCCTTGTTAAATATTCGAGGCCTTCAACATGATCCTTCTCGGTAAAGGGCTTAGCTATATTTAGCTATTGAGGATCCTTGGAGAGGTTGTTTAATTTTTAGCGCCTTTGGATATCAAGGTTCATTTCACATTCTGAGCTATTGCATGTGACAGCCCATGATACTAGTCTCTATCTTTCTAATAGCCTCTTCGTAGTTTCTAAAATCTTTCCAGGCCTGTAGAAAGACGATTCTCCCTATGTTTCTATAGATTGAATCTAGATGTATTGTTCTATCATCTATATATATGATCCTGCAGAGGGGTATGTTAAGGTCTTTTTCTCTGAGTATGCTTATGAGCTTAAGGATCATCTGATCCTTGTTAGGATGGTTCTCGATCATATGGTAGTGAAATAGATCTCTTATGCCGAAGGCATCGAGAACCCCTAGAGCCTTCTCTGGCTCGTTCCAGCTGAGACTAGAGATGACGGCCCCTCTCGCCCTGGCCCAGAGGACTATCTTTAGAGAGTCGATATGCAGATTCACAGGCACACCTCTAGAATCGATTACCCTTGTCTCCGAAACCCTTTTAAAAGGGGGGATCAATTCCGATACATTCTTATGATCCCACATAGTCCCATCAAGATCCATTAAGAGGAGGAACCCCAACTCCCCTCTCAACTTAACCCTCACAACTATTAATGCTATAAAATAAATTATATAAATTTAACTAGATTTACCGAGCCTATTGATTCTCTCCGGTTCAATAAGCTATAGCTTTCAGCCCTCCTTAAGATGCTTCACATTTGATGTTAATACCCATTACCTGGTATCTATATGTTTCTCTGGTGATGTTATTATGCGGAAGAGGATCCTACGGTGAGACCGAGAAACAATGTGATGTGGAGAACAGATTCGACGAGGCCTCTCCATGTCCCCTATGGGAGGCAGTTCCACAGGCTGCATGGGGAGCTAGATAAAGAGGATGGGCTGTTTCAGTTTCCATAGTCATTCACAGCATTAGTGTTGTTAGTGCCTATGTTCTCTAGCTTAGGTTTACAAGTATCCAACCCATATTTATTCTGATCTGCTAGATCTTGGTGTGGAGAGACTTCAGGATGCGATGACCTTTGGAGCACCCGAGACCGAAGCCCTATATGAGGACTCTGCCTAGAAAGGGTTTGGGTATCCCTGTGGTTTCATTGGTGGCTGTTGAGCCCAGCGGCACTGGGCTCCCATCTACACTTGGAACCCCGAAATCGCTTGTCCCCCGATGGTCATTGAATGTCGTTGATATTCTTTTGTTTGTGTTGCTGTGTTTCTCGATCCACAGGGTTTCTAGCCCTGTGGCATCGGGGGACTTCCACCCCCTACAGGGGCGAGCAGCTAGAATAGCAATGAAGCCCAACCCCCTAACCGGTATCCTGCCCTTTTAAGCTGAGATAACTAGCACACAGGTATATCTACTTTGGTGCTGGGGAGCTGACGTTTGAGTGTCGATCAATAACAGCATATAGATAAAACTCGTGTCTTTGGGATCGATAGTCGCTTACCAACCAATGATGCTCCGACCTTCTTCCTGCCCTAAAGGGCAAGGCTTTCAGTTGAAAGGGGTTACAGGTTATTTGTTATCAGAGATCGGCTCTATAAAATCTAAACCCTATACAATGCTATAGAGTATTGAATCTTGTTTTACTTACTTAAATATGATGACATTATCTCTATTGCTTCCTTTAATCTATATTTATCTTCCCATGCAAAGCTGATTCTAACCCACTTCTCTCCTCCAGGGCCGAAGAGTCTTCCTGGAACCACTATCACTCCCTTTTCAGTGGCGAGTTCTCTGGCCCATTGATCTGTTGTTTTTGATAGATAGCTGGATAGATCTAGATAGATGAAGATGCCAGCTTCAGGCCTTCTATATCTAGCTTCTGGCATGTTTTTCTCCAGGCTTTTTATGAGCTCATCCCTTCTAGATTTATATTCCTCTATAACCATTGGCAGGAACTTCTCCCTATATCTCCCCCTTAGATACTCTAGAATCAACAGTTGAGATGGTAGGGGGGCATTATAGCTGGTGGCCTCTCTAGCATGTGCAACAGCGTCTGCTATGTTTTCCTCAGCAGCTACAAATCCTAGTCTCCACCCTGGGATACCTGGATCCTTGCTATATGTTCCAACAGTGATCACATATTCATGGCACCACTTCTCAGGCCAAACTCTCTCAGTCTCGTAGTAGAGAGTGTAGTAGGCTATGTCGTGGAGGAGATATACCTCTCTATCGCAAGCTAGATCTGCTAGGAGCCTTGCCTCGGAGATGCTGAGAACCCTCCCACTAGGGTTATCGGGATTTGCTATTATAACCGCTTTAACCCTTGAGAACAGGTCTTTCAACATCTCCTCAGAGAGGGATAGCTCTGGATAGGTGATCGCCTCTACAACCCTATTGCCTAGAAGCCCCAGGATCGAGTAAAAATGGAAATATGCTGGAACAACTATCCCAACAGGATCTCCATGATCCGTTATAGACGCTATAGACGTAAATAACCCCTCAATACCCCCTGTCGTGATCACAACACCCCTCTTAGGATCCGGTGTAGGTCTACCTAAAGAAGCTAGATCCTCAGCAACTGCCTCTCTAAGCTCCTGAAGCCCCCTAGGAGAAGTATATGTGTAGAGCGATATATCATTAACCCTACTTCTAAGACTATCCAAAAGACTATCCATAAGCTCCCTAGGAGGCGGTATACCGGGCTGGCCAACGTGCAGAGCATAGGGCTTAAAACCTCTAGACCTCAGCATAGAAACGATCTCCTGGATCCACATAGTCGGGCTAGGCATGATAGACAGAACCCTCCTCGAAACCCTAGCCATGGGGTTAGCCCCCTAGTCAGAAGAATATAGCGCGATAGCATATAAGTCTGTTATAACCCGGAAAATTGCCTTAGCAGCCAGGGAAACTCTTGAGCGGGGGTGGATACTAACCCTTCACTTTATATCCTGATCCTGGGTGTAGGAGCATTGATAGCTTCCTAACCCTAGGCCTCCTACCCCTCCTAGGATTATTACTCTAGGCATTGACATTTGCGAGGGCATCCCTATAGCAGTCAATAGCAGTCGTGGATGGGAGGCCAAACCATTCTCTGAGCTCTCTATGTAGAGCGTTGTGAACCCTCCCAACGCTCCTCAGATCCAGCCTCAGAATCCTGTTTATAGCATAGTTGAGAGCAACATTGTATCTCTTGAGAAGCTCTATAGCTCCTCCAAAAAGATCAGGATTAACAAAATAAATCTCTCTATTCATCCCGCCATAAATGGCGGGGCATTCAGTTGTAAATGGTGAGGACTTCTGGAGCCTCGGAAATGATGAGAGGCTTTCGATAAGGTGGGGGTCGTGTATATGCATGATAAGTCTGTGATTCTGGGGGGATGTTGAGTATAACATATCGATAGGATTGAGAATCAGAAGTGTTGAGGAGCCATTGATTAGGGATAGATGCAGGGCCGTGATGGAGGAGCTCGGCATAGAAGGGATCTCGGCTAAAAACGCCTATAGCCTTTCTGCTGGACGGGCACATCTAGTCTCGATCGCTAGGGATTTCGTGCTCGATCCCGAGATTATCTTTCTTGATGAGCCATTCACATATCTAGATAGTGAGAAGAGATCTCTCCTTGCGAAGGCCCTTCAAAGAAGGAGAGCCCTTGGAAGGGGGTAGTTATGGTATCACATGATCTGGAGATGGCTAGGGCTGTCGGGTTTGATAGGCTTATAGAGATGGAGGATCTACATAGGGTTGCAAAGACCGCAGTAGATCGTCATAACGGTTATATAATATTTTACGAATATAGAGGTTGGTGTGTCTATTGAAGCTACAATATGCAGGAACGTTCGAGGTTAGGTCTCCCAAGGAGAAGGTATATGGGTTCCTCACAACCCCGGAGAAGGTGGCCAGAGCATTCCCAGGTGTGGAGAGGGTAGATGTTTCAGATGAGAACAACTTCTCCGTTAGAGCTACAATGGGGATAGGCCATCTCAAGGGTAGCTTGAGCTTTAAACTGAGGTTCGAGGAGAAGAAGCCCTATGACCATGCAAAGGTCGTTGGCAGGGGTATGGGTCTTCAAAGCACAGCAGATCTATCTCTATCATTCGACCTAGAAGATCTAGGTGGGGGCTTTACAAGGATAAAATGGAGCTTTGAGGGAAATGTGGGAGGGCTCGTAGGATCCCTCGGAGGTAGGCTCTTAGACGATGTCGCCAAGAGGCTTGTGGATGAGGTTATATCGAATATCAAGAAGGCTATAGAGCAGGAAGGGTAGGCGGGATCATCAGCTAAGATAGAAGCACGGATTCATAGCATTATTCGAAATATCATATCGAAGGGGTTTTAAAGCTATTTATCTTTGAACTGTAACTATTATTGGCGATTGCAGTGATGGTTTCGCTCGAAAAGATCAGGCCTCCCGATGAGGGGTCGTTTATAGAATATGTGGACAGCGGATATAGAGTTCCTAGCAAGCCCATCATAGCCTATATAGAGGGCGATGGCATAGGCCCCGAGGTGGTTAGCTCAGCTAGGAGAGTTCTAGATGCGGCTGTCGAGAGAGTCTACGGAGGCTCTCGAAGGATTGTTTGGTGGGAGCTCTATGCAGGCTATAAGGCTGAGAAGCTCTTTGGAACGCTGCTCCCAGAGGATACTCTGAAGGGTATGATGCTCGCCAAAGTCACCCTCAAGGGTCCTCTTGAGACTCCGATCGGTACTGGACATAGATCTATAAATGTTGCTATTAGGCAGAAGCTAGATCTATATTCCAATATAAGGCCCGTGAGATACTTCAGAGGAATCCCGGCTCCGAGCAGATATGCAGAGAAGATAAACCTAGTTATCTTTAGAGAGAATACAGAGGATGTCTATGCTGGGATAGAGTGGCAGGCTGGTAGTAGAGAGGCTCTAAAAGTTATAGAGTTCCTACACAGAGAGTTCGGAATCGAATTAACACCCGACACAGGGATAGGTGTGAAGCCGATAAGCGAGTATAGAACCAAGAGACATGTTAGAAAAGCCCTTAGATATGCGATCCAGCATAAGAGGAGGGTTATAACCCTGATGCACAAGGGGAATATAATGAAGTATACAGAGGGGGCCTTCATGAACTGGGGCTATGAGGTTGCCCTCAACGAGTTTAGAGAATATGTTGTTACTGAGAAGGAGGTTGCAGAGCTATATGGTGGAAACCCACCACCAGGAAAGATCCTGATGAACGATAGGGTAGCTGATAATATGTTCCAGCAGATCATAACGAGACCCTGGGACTACGATGTGATAGTAACACCAAACCTCAATGGAGACTATCTAAGCGATGCGGCAAGCGCCCTAGTAGGGGGTATAGGGATAGCCCCTGGCCTCAACGCAGGAGATATCTTCGCGTTCGCCGAGCCTGTGCACGGCACAGCACCGAAATACGCTGGCAAGAATGTAGCTAACCCGTCAGCAACAATCCTCGCAGGGGCAATGCTTCTAGAGCATATAGGCTGGGTGGAGGCTTCAGAGCTTATATGGAGGGCTGTTGAAGAAACCATAGCATCTGGAAAGATGACCCAGGATCTTGCTAGGCATTATGAGAATGTAAAGCCACTATCAACAACAGAGTTTACAGATGCAGTTATAGAGGCTATTAAGAGACTTAGATAACCAGCCCTCCGAGGAGCTGCTATGAATAGCATAGCGAGGATCATACTAGCTTTTCTACTATATATAATATCAATGGTAGTATCTCTCATAACACTACCGGCTATGTTCACTCAGAGCCATGTCCTAGCATATATAAGGCCATACCAGCTCATGGCCTTTGCAGATATCTTGATAATCCTCTCATTCCTACTCATATACCTCATAACAAATGCAAAAACACCGCTATATGTGGTAGAGCTAGCACTAGCAGCTCTGATACCAATAAACTATCTAGATATATATACGAGAACGCTACAGGGAGTACACATAGCAGTATTACCGTTCTTCATAAAGATAGAAGGACTATCGGGCTCATCCCTAGCTCTAGACCTTGGGCAGATTTCGATCCTAGCCCTAGCTATTCTCTATATAAAAAACATCATAGGCAGAAAATCAGGAGAGAGTAATATATAAAACATTTAGAAGCAATAGACATCCCGACCCCCCAGATCTCCTTTTAATTTAATCTATGGAGATAGTGTTTATGATCAAAAGCCCTATCCCCCGTCTAATTAGGTGTGGTTTAGAGAACCACTATGTATAAATTGTTTTAGCTTTTGCGATACTATTATGTTACAATTTTTTACAGCTCATATGATGTGTATCTTAGAATGTTTTGAAAGAATTGGAATTAGATATAGATGTTACGGAGAATTTCTAAGATCCGCTGGATTAGAGTCTCTAGATAGCTAGGAAGGCCCTGTAGTGAGGAAGTTTATGTAGAGCATGTCTACTAATAAAAGTTATAAACATGTTGGGAAGCCACAGTAGGGTAGTAAGCCTATCGATAGCGATCCACGTCTATACAGTCTCTGATAGCTCTTTTAGGAGCTGTCTATAGAATTGCTTGATCGCTTCGTTTCTCTTATATGCTATTTTTCTAGACTCCTCTAGATATAGCTTATCATATAGTTTGAGGAGCTTCTCTTCAAAATGCTTAGCCGTTTCCCCAATGCCTCTACCCCATATGCCTCCCAGCATGAATGTCCTTGCAACACCTATAGCGCCTATAGCGTCTATCTTATCTGCATCGCTTAGGATCTTCCCTTCAATCGTCTTAGGCTCCTGGCCATAGCTATAGCTGTGGCTGGCTATCGCCTCAACCACTCTAGCTACTACCTCATCGCTATAGCCAAGCACCCTCAGGATCTTCTCTGCAAATAATGCAGAGACCTCGGCATGGTGTCCCTGCCCACCTATGAATCTGCCTATATCGTGTAGAAGGGCTGCGAGATCTAATGCTAAAAGATCCACTTTATCCCCAACTGCGGAGGCTATTCTTCTACATAGCTTTCTAACCCTTGTAATGTGATCCCACCCATGTACAGGATCCTTTGAGGATATGCTCCTAACAAGATCCTCTATAAAAGATATCCTTCGATCCTCCATAGAAGGCCCATCTAACATCTATAGAGCTGATCGATATTTAAGATATCCCCCCACCAAATATATAGAATCTCTCTATATTTCTATATATCGTTAGTAAATATATACCTTGGTGGTTAAATGCCCAGAATACCTCTCATGGAAATGTTAAAAGGTTATGGAGGCGATGTAGGTGTTTTCGCAGGCTTCGAGACTATTATGAGCTATGGAGATCCCTTCTCAGAGCATATGGCTGTTAGAAGCGATGCTGCCCTATTTGATATAAGCCATATGGGCAGGATCCTTGTTGAAGGGAGCGATGCCTTTGAACTCCTTGATAAGCTAGTCCCAAAGGATCTGGGGGAATCAAAGGACAAATCTATGTTCGGCCCAACAGCCTTTCTAAATGAAAAGGGGGGTTTCAAGGATGATGTTATGCTATACAGATTTGCGGAGGATAGATGGCTCATAGTATGTAATGCAATTAATAGGGAGAAGATCTATGGCTGGCTCGGCGAGTGGATATCTAGAGGAGGGTATAGAGTCTCTATAAAGGATATCACGATGGACACGGCGATGCTAGCCCTCCAGGGTCCCAACTCCCCTCGATATCTCTCAAGACTCTGGCTAGGAGATGCCGAGACCCTCAAACCCCTCGAGTTTCTAGAGGATCTCGAAACACAGTTTGGAAGAGTAAAGGTTATAAGTAGGAGTGGGTGGACTGGCGAGGATGGCTTTGAAATCATTGCAAGCCCCTCAACAGCTTCTAAGATTTTAGAGGAGGCCAGATCTATTGGTGTCAAGCTAGCTGGCCTTATAGCAAGGGATAGTCTGAGACTTGAGATGGGGTATGTGCTATATGGAGAGGATATAGAGGAGGATGTAAACCCTCTAGAGGCTAGGTACTGGGTCTTCACAAGGGGGAAGGGTGGTTGTATAGGCTGTGAAGCCCTTAGAGAGATCGGTAGGAGGGGGGTTACAAGGGTGAGGTATATGTTTAGACTTAAGAAGGGCGTTAGGATCATACCTAGGAAGGGATATAGAGTGCTATATGAGGGTGAGGAGATAGGATATATAACCAGCGGAGCATACTCACCATATCTCGAGAGGCCAATAGCTATGGGCTATGTTAGGAGTAGCCATGCACTCCCAGGGATGAGCGTAGATATAGAGGTTAGAGGCAGGCTCTACGAAGCAAAAATACTCGATTATCCATTAATAAAGAGGTGAGCATATGGAAGAGGTTGTTGTGAAAGGCTATAGAGTGCCTAAGAGCCTCCTATACACGGAGACAGATGAGTGGATCAGGATCGATGGTGAGATAGCGGTGGTAGGGATCACAGACTATGCGCAGAAGAAGCTTAAAAACATAATAGGCGTTGAGTTACCTCAAAGAGGATCTAGAGTTAGAAAGGGAGACTCAGTAGGAGTTATAGAGAGCATAAAAGCCGTTGCAGACCTATACGCCCCGGTCTCGGGGGAGGTTATAGAGGTTAACGAGAGGCTTAAGGAGGAGCCTGAGCTCATAAACCACGAACCATATAGTGGGGGTTGGATCTTCAAGATAAGGCTATCTAACAAAGACGAGGTTAAAGATCTGCTGAGTTATGAAAAGTACTCAGAGAAGATCTCGAGGGAATAGCTTGCAACCCCTCAAAACACCGCCCAGAATAAAGGTTCTCGAGGCTTTAGGAGCCATAGCAGATGGGAGGATCAAGATAACCTCTGATAAAGAGGCTATAGTAGTCAGCTCCGAGGGGGATAGAAGCTATAGGGTGTATGTGGATCTAGAGAGAAGGGTTGCCGATAGCAATGACAATGGAACCATGTATAGGGGATATATAGGCTATCCAATAATAGCCTTTCTAATGCTGAAAGGATCAATACCATTTAGAAGAGATATAGCCGAGGCGCTTAAAGGGGTTAGATGGAGATATCTGAATGAGAGGTATAAAAGCTATTCAGCAGTTGAGAGTATCATATACAGAGATCTTAAAGTCAGATCAATAGATATTAATGATGTTAACAAATATATAGAAGATGTGCTTAGAGCCCTTTCATCTCTAGGCCTGAGGAGACCCGTAAAATCACAGGATCAGGAATAGCTGAGAGGCCATGGGAGAGATCCTAGTGGTTGGGGGAGGCTTCTCAGGCCTACTCCTAGCATCTAGGATCCCAGGTTCTGAGGTGTTTGAGGAGAACCCCAGCATCGGGGTTCCGCCACATTGTACTGGGCTGGTTAGCTGGGATACTATAAGGGTTATAGGGTCTCCGGCTAGGGATAGCATTGTTTCCAGCTATAAATATGTAAGAGTGTTAAACACTGCAGGGAAGGATATAGCTGTTCTCAAGCCTAGCCAGAGGATCTATAAGCTGGATAGGATCTTGCTTGAAAGGCTCCTAGCTAAAGAGGCAGGAGATATGGGTTCAAAGATACATACCAGGGCGAGGGTTGTATCGGTAGATTTCGAGGGAGGCATTGCTGTTCATGGAAAAGAGGGGTTTAGAAGGGTTGTTGGATCGATGGTTGCTATAGCAGAGGGGTCTCTAGGCACTATCTCGAGGAGGCTTGGACTCTCGAGGAAACAAGACCTGTTAATAGGTATTCAGGGATATGCCAGAACGTCTAAGAACATAGATGAAGATGAGATCCTTGTCTCCGTCGATGATAGGATCTTCAATGGGTTCTTCGGATGGCTAGTACCGCTAGGCAGCAGAGAAGCTGTCGTGGGTATGGCTTCATCGCTTAGAAATTATTCTAATAGAGCGTTTAGGATCTATTTAGCAGTACTCAGAAAGCTAGGATATCTTAGAGATGATAGTCTGAGAGGAACATATGGAGGGCTAATCGTTAGAGGCTATCCACTTACAAACCACTATAGAGACCGTGTAATAGCTATAGGGGATGCAGCGGGTTTTGCCAAGCCCTTCAGCGGCGGTGGCCTGTACCCAGCTTCCAAGCAGGTTGAGGCTCTCTCAACAGCTCTCAGAAGATCTGATGGTGAGGAGGCTCTCAAGAGATATTCTAGATTGATAGGAGATGAAATCAGGTCTCTGAGACTTCAGTGGATAGCGACCAAGGCTGTGGAGGTAATTGGTGTAGAAAGGGCTATGAAGATCCTGGCTGGCATGGGGATTAGAAGCATATCTATGGACTACGACCACCATGAGAGAGTATTGTCTAGGCTTATATGGGGCGTCCTAGCAGAGAGCCGATGATCTCTTGTATATGTAGTGTAGTTATTCCCACAGCTTTAGCCAACCTAGATTATAGAGGGATCTAGGGATCTATGGAAAATATCTTCCAAAGATAATTATGTATGGGGTAAACAGCTATAGAGATCGTGATCAGGGCTAAGGATGTCTTTAAGAGATATGGAAATATAGCTGCTTTGAATGGGGTAGATCTGGAGGTTCCCAGAGGATCTCTCTATAGCCTTCTAGGCCCTAACGGGGCTGGTAAGAGCACCCTTATAAGGATCCTTGTTGGGCTTATAAAGCAAGATAGAGGCTATATAGAGATCCTAGGTTTAGATCCGCATTCTAGACACTCAGAAGTGATGTCTAGGGTGGGCTATGTGCCTGAGCTCCCATCTTTCCCAGATTTTATGAGCGGTGAGGAGTATCTGAGACTAACAGCTGATCTATATGGGCTTGGGAGAGATTCTAGGACTAGGATCTCGGAGGTTCTATCTCTTGTTGGGCTTGAAAGGGCTTCTGGGAGGAAGATTGGCACATATAGCAAGGGAATGATCCAGAGACTGGCGATTGCCCAGGCAATACTTCCAGATCCGGAGCTCCTGATCCTTGACGAACCCCTCATGGGAATAGATCCGGAGGCTAGGATACAGTTCAAAGATCTATTTGTTGGGCTTGCTAAGAAGGGTAAGACAATGCTATATTCATCCCACGTGCTCGAGGAGGTTGAGAGGATCAGCACCCACATAGCTATAATAAACAAGGGTAGAATCGTTGCCTCAGGCACAAGGGAGGATGTTGAGGCTATTTTGAAGGGTGATAAAGAGGTTGAGATAACCCTCTACGAGGAGATCCCAGGGGTTTCAAGGCTTTTCGAGGGGGTTGAGGGTGTTAAAAGGGTAGAGGCTATTGGTAATAGGATTAAGGTATATATAAGTGGTGATGGGGATGATAAGATCATTAGGAAGAGGATCTACGAGGTGATCAGAGAGTCCGGTGGCTATATAATTGAGATGAGACTTGGCAGAGCATCTATAGAGGATCTATTTCTACGTGCTATTGAGAAGACCTCCTAGATCTTATCTCTACTTCAACATCCCTCAAATGATCTAGGCTTATATAGTATATAGCGTTTATAAGCTCAACCCTAAAGCTCCCAGGCTCCCTAGCCCTTCTAGATGCTAGCTCGGCAGCCCTTTTAAAGAAAACCGAGCCATCTATAGAAGCCCTCAGAGGATCTTTATTCACCGCTGCAAATGCAGATACTATAGATCCCAGCATACATCCCATTCCAGTCACATATCTAGAAAGCTCCGATCCCCCTCTAATTTCGGCATATCTCGATCCATCTGAAATAACATCTACAGGGCCTGAGGCGAATACCGTTGTGTTGAACTCCATCGCAACCTTCTCAACTATATCGACATTAGCCTCGCCGAGAGAATCTACACCCTTGACAAGATCCCTGCTGCCTGCTATGGCTGCTATCTCACCCCCATTCCCCTTGAGGATCGTTACTTCAGCCTCTCTCAAGATCCTTATTGTAGTCTCTGTTCTAAGTCTTGTAGCCCCAGCACCAACTGGGTCTAGGATCAGGGGCTTCTTATTTCTAGAGGCAGCCTTGGCTAGAGCAACCATTGATGGTATCCAATGGCTGTCAAGCGTACCGATATTTATGTAGATAGCATCTGCAACAGCGGCAAGCTCCTCAACCTCTTCGATCGCGTGAGCCATTATTGGCGAAGCACCTATAGCCAGGGTCACATTTGCAGCGTCATTCATAACCACATAGTTCATTATATGGTGTATCAGGGGTCTCCTATTCTTAATCTCAATAAGGTCTCTATATATATCCGAGCCATATATCTTCAAGATATTCCCAGAGAACATATGTATAATACCTTATAAACCTATAATAGAAAAACTATAAAGATCAATTTGACAGAGGATAGAATCCCGATCTAAACCCCATCGAGACAGACCTTTGTCCAAAACCTCTCCCCGCCTTAAAAGGCAAGGCCTTCAGACGTAGCTGACCTCCTCACTGCCTTGAAAGGGCTGGAAGCCCAGCCCTCTTACCGGCGGTTCATCCCCCATATATTCGGGTTTACATCTGTCATCTGGGGGGCAGTGAGGGGGGCCAGAACTCCCCCGAAATCTATTTTGATCCCCAGCTTCTTTAATGCCCTCTTCCTGATATTGAGCTTTCCTATAACGTCTCTATCTGCTTCGAAGCCGCATCTGGGGCATTTTAATCTTCTATATCCGTTCTCCTCAAGCTTTGAATCGCATTTTGGGCATTCCGATGATGTCCCGCTTGGGTTTACTATTGCTAGTGGAACCCCGTGCTTCATAGCCTGCCAGTCTATCCATTTAACAAGCCTAGAATATCCCATTATGATTAGCTTTGTTCTGTGATCTTTGTTCTTGATCTTTCTCAGAGAATTTATCGGACCCTTTAGCTCTTC
>Ga0080007_1088813_pt1 | contig 18112 bp, 33 predicted proteins | sample OctOCTMetagenome_FD_69210 | JGI IMG/M metagenome (GOLD analysis project Ga0080007, IMG submission 69210) | Hot spring and microbial mat streamer communities from Octopus Spring Streamers, Yellowstone National Park, USA - OCT_B (SPADES... | ecosystem: Environmental > Aquatic > Thermal springs >...
GTGCAGATACAGCATGTAGTAGCCGTGGCTCGTGCGCCACAGCCTGCCTCTCAATTTATAGCAGATCATGCCTCCTCGACTGTCTCCTTCTTCCTCCTCCTACCTCTCTTCTTTTCTGCAGGCGCCTCTTTGGCCTCTTCCTTCTTCGGCTTCCTGCCCCGCGTCTCGAAGCAGAACCTTCCGTACTGAAGTTTAAGCCAATGAACCTTTGCCTCAAGGAACCGCCTCACGTCGTAGAACTCCTCCGGAGACTTGATGACGTAGCTGTAGACCTTGTGCCACGCTCCGTCTACGTTTACGGCACACACCACCTGTGGCGTCGGAACCATCAGCCTCAAGTCGCCTGCGCTCACCGAGTATTCTACTAAATGCTCCATCTCCGGGTAGTCATCAATGTTGACTACAAGGAGGCCGCGCCTAGTCAGCAGCTCCACGGCGTCTTTGGCGCGGTTTAGAAGCTCCCGGCAGTGGGGGCAGTCCTTAGACACCACCAGGAAGCACTGGACGCACGTCATAGAGATGCATCTAACGCCAACGTCATTAGGTAGTCGTGCATGTTTCTGAGGGCCATGACTGTTGCGGCTGAGACGCGGCACGGGTGTTCATACGTTACCGCCGTTAGCCATGCCCTCGCGGCGTCTCTCAGAGCTATGTTTGTAGTTGCTATGAAGTGGAGCCATGCCGACTTTATTGCGTTAAGAGCCTGGCAGCATTCTGAAGATGGGTAATACCAGCCGGAGGCATACGGAGCGGACGTTATGCCGTCAACTGCGGCCTCTATCATCTTAGACAGGTAGGCCACGTAGATGTATCCCCTAGCCAACGCATAGAGCGCTCCGGCCCTGTCTTGATCTATAGACCTGGCATGCTCCACTATACGCCTGAGGAACTCGGACTTGACTCCCGACTTCATGTACTCTATTATCGAGTCTACATCTCCTGCAGTCGATGCCTTAAACACAGCCGCGGCCACGCTCATTACTCGCTCTGCATCTAAGTCAGGGTTGATGCGGCACATGGCATCTGTACACCACCTGTTTTATAAATCTTGCTTTCACGACAAGTTAAATTTATAAAAAAGAGTGTGGTTGGCCTTATATGGCCCCCACAGAGTCTGCATTAACGTTGAGGAGGCCTGGCACAACTACGTTGGTAGTGATTGTCGCGGTTGCGGTTTTGGTGTGGATGTTTCTGTCGAACATGCCGCCGGCGCCTCAGCCTCAGAAGGAGCAGCCCAGGGTCATAAAGGTCAACGCCACGCCGGCGCCGCCGCCTCTGCAGCCGCAGCAGGCGCAACCGCAAAACGTAGTCGAGCTGTTTATGTGCAGCGGCGAGGCGTTCCGTGCAAAGAATGGAATAATGATTTGCGGCGTAGAGATGATTACAGATCAATACATATTCATACGCCGCGGCTGGATATATGCTCCTAACTCGACTCAGTTTACGCTATTAGGCGACATCTCGACTTGCCGACTTTCTGTGTCGGTGAGCACATTGCATCTAAACTGCACAAGTCCTGTCATGGTGAGGCGATGATAGACTTCCTATATCAGATACTCTTAGTTGCATTGATAGTCGCCGTCTGGATAGACGTATCCATGCTGCACAGAAAAATGAAAGAGGTAGACGCGCAGCTCAAATACATCTACTACCTCCTTTACTACCAGTACTACAGCTACGTCCAAATCCAAAAAGAGCAGCAGGAGGAAGCCGACCAAAAAGAAGAGGCTGAAGAAGATAAAGAGGCCGTCAAGGAGGCATGTGTGGTGGAACTTGTAAGCAAAAGAGGTTGTGTAGCAATGGAGGAGGTCGTTACGCTGTGCGGCGTCTCTAAGTCGTTCGTTGTAAACAAGCTCTACCGGAGGAGGAAGGTTGTAAAAGTCGATAAGGAGTACAAAACGGTCTGTCCAAAATAACCCCCTTTTTACCTGACTCTTACTACGTAGAAGAGCCGCATTTTTCCGTTTACCTCTTTCCATCCGCATCTCTCTGCCTCACTCGCCAAGGCTGCGGCTATTTCGCCGGCGCATTTTGATACATGTGCCTCCACGATGCGCCTGGCTTCCGTGTCGAACAGCTCTTTCATCAGGTCTGCGTATATTACTATCTTGTCGCCTCTATCGATGACGTTGACGTATCTTTTTCTGCACGCGGCGCAGATTTCTAAGAGCTCCTCGCAGATCACGCCTCTAATTTGTACAGCGAGTTGCATTTTGGACACACCAGCCTCCCGGCCACCTCGACCACCTTAAAGCCGCACCGGGGGCACTGCGGCCACAGCTTCACTATATCTGCCAGCTTAACATTCAAAGCTGCTGCAATTTCCCTCAGCACCGCAGCATCTTCCTCCCTTATCTTAAAGTCAACGCGCCGGCGCGACATGGCGCACCACCACTATCTTCTTGAACCTGGGGTCGTATATTTCCTGAACCCACCCGCAGCTGAATCTAGTTATTACGTTGACCGCCCTATCCACGAGCTCATCGTCGTCGCCTATGTCAACGTATATTGCGTAAGAGCCTGTCCTGGTGGATATCTTCACCCTCATGCTAGTCGTACTTCACTTTTATGCTCGTTACGTTGTAGTCTTTGTCCAGCGTTATTTTTATCAAGATGCGGCCGCGGCTGAACACCACTTCCCACGAGCCGTCGAAGTCAGGAATCACAACTACATCCGGTCCGTCGGTGAACCGCGCCCACACGCCATGGATGCCTTCGTTCTCCAGCCGCACCAGCAAATCGGCTACCACCTCCCTGATGTCCTTCGCCGTCATAGTCACCCCTTTACTGCTTTCTCTTTTTGATAAGCTTCTGCAGCGTATCTAATCAGTTTCAACGCCAATGCAATTGCCTCAGCCGCGGTTAGCGCCACCTCGATGCATGTTCCGCCTTCTTGTGAGTCGCAGATCTTCATGAAAAACTCGCCCTCGGCCACCTCAACCGCCTTGAACCTTCTGTCTCCTTTTTCATGTTCATATACATACGCCGCCGTCCTGCTGTCTAGCCCTAACGCATCCTCCAGCCTTAGCCTTATTTCGTTTACCACCTCCCTAATGTCCTCTGCCGCCGCCTCCTCCTCCGCAGCCGGCTGCAGTTCCGCTACCGTCGTATTATCCGGCTCAGCCAGCACCGACCTGTACATCTGTGCTATACGTGTAGCTTTTTCAGCTAATTCATAGTAGTAGTATGACTCCCACAGCCACAGCACCTCCCTTCCGTCTTTCTTGACCACCTTTACCGTAGGGTCGTACCTTATGCAACCCTTTACGTCTTCCGCAGTAGCTTCAACAGCCTCTCCGCTATACCTAAGCGCTCTGTTTACCCACATTACAAATTCATCCATCCGTATTGCCAGAACTACGGCGCTTCTCATGACGTTTATCAGCTCGTTTACCTCGCCGCAAACCACATCTTTACGATACGTAGCCGCGGTGTAAGCCTCGGGCTGGCCGCCGTCAGCATACGCAATAACCTCTGCGACGTTTAGCGTGGGGGCCAGCCTCTCAGCAATTTCGGGCGCATACTTACGTAGCAACTCGGCTAGGTTCTTAACATGTATGCTTGCTGAATATGCAGGCGTCCTGCCGCCGGCCAGCCACTGCTTCATTACCACAGCCAGGTTCCTTATCTCCACGTCCGCGGGCACCTTGAACACAACCACATCCTTGCGTAGGTACAGCGCCACCGTCTTGGCGTGCGACCTCTCGTACACTACTATCGTGTACCACTCGGTGGCCAGTTCTGTTGCCGGGCCGGCCACCACCGCCCCGGCCGCCTCTGCGGCGGCCCTAATCGTTTTTTGCACCTGCACGATATCGAGAAACGTACAGGTTTAAAAACTTTTCGCCCATTTGTCTCCCGTTGTCTACACCTGTCTCCCGCCGTATTTTTTCTATTTTAAAAAAATAGAAAAAGAAAACAAGCGCGAGTCTGAGAAAATATGTATTTTACATACCGCCGAAGATATGTATTTTACATAGCGGCTAAAACGGCGCACAAAATAGAAAATAAAGAGGCCGGAAAAATGCACGGTTTACGCGGCGCTATGTATTTTACATATCGACGAAGAGGTTGGCTATCGGAGTTACGCCCACCACGATTCCCAATATGTTGTTCACAAGTATTACAGATTTGACGCAGAGAGATGCGGCGAAGCCTCTGTCGAAAAACTTCCACACAGCAGACCTGGTTTGCCCAGGCAGCAATCTAGATATTGAATCTGCTGTAAACAGCAATGCGGCCACCGCCGCCGTTACCACCGCATGTATAATAAAGATAGTGTATGGATTGCTGTTCACCACGTCTGCTATTAATCGATTTACCTCCCTGCCGCCGTTTGACAGACCGATAAACGTAGTCAGCGCATCTATGAGGTTCGTTGCGGCTATGATAATCAGTGCTGTCTTAACTTCCATATTATCTTTAGCGCCTCGCGCTCCTTCATCTCGTTTATAGACACCACAGAGGTTTTGAACAGCGCCGCCACCCGGCTTCTGGATACATATAAGCCGCGCCTCCTGGCCGTAATCAGCACAGCCAACGCAGCCGCCACCCGACTCGTTACGTTCATGTACTTCTTGATCAAAACCGCCGCCGCAGCAGCCTCATCTGCAACACCTTCCAGCTCCGTCTGCTTTAACGTCTCCTTGACGAGCCTTTCTATGTCGCAGTGCGGCCTGCCGTATCTCTCCAGGAGCTCCATAAAGTACTTCCTCGCCTTGGTGGTTAGGCGGCTGTTAGGCGGGTAGCATGGGTTCTGCATGTACTTTATGTAGTAGTCCACGGCATGTATGCACGCTATCGACCTGCCGCATTCCTTAATCAACTCGTCTCTGTTGAGTTCGGGCATGCATCTTTTTAAATATGTATTTATAAAGTTAAACGATGCAGCTGCAAGCCGGAGCTCCGCCGACTCAGCTCTTTACATCAATAGAAATTAAAGATGTATACGTCAAATTAGACTCCGGAAGACTTTACAAATGTCGAAATTTGCTGCCTGTACGAATCAATCGTACGAACGACATTTGTACGTCGTACGAAGCTGTACGAAACGTCGTACGAAATGTCGTACGAAAAAAGCGGAGGGGGGAATGCCAACAAAAAATTTTGAACGTCGGATCTGTATAGCCCATTTGCTGAACGCTGACAGCTATATAGAGCGAAAACCTTAAATATCTCAGAAATCTTAGACATCTATGACCGGGGGTCAAACCAAACAGCAAAACAAGAAAGACTACGTGGCAATATTCATAAAGCCGGAGACGCGCAGGCAGCTGGCGCTGGTCAAAGTCGAGTATGGGTTCAAGTCGTACGACGACGTAATAATTCACCTGCTGAGGCAGGTGGGCCATGCGGATTAACAAAGTCTCTAGAAACAAGATAGAGGTAGAGGACGGCGGGAAGAAGGTAACGATAGAGGTTAGCCGGCTGACTAAACACTACATATTGACGATTACTGACGGCGAAAATACTGTAAACCTCGCTGTTAAGAACATAGAGAGCGCAAAGGTGATAAATGCGCTGAGGAAGGTGGGTGTGTCCAGCATCCACAGAGTAGTGTCTTACCTATCTGCAATGACTGCAGGGAGGGCTATAGAGGCGCCGCGCGCCATATTCATGAACGTAGACGAGGTGGTCTACGTGCCGGAGGGCGGCGGAGAAGCAAAAAAGCTGGGCGAAGTCGTGGAGACATACTTCCACACCGCGGACAACGAGTGGCGCGTATTCGCCAAAAATATTGACACGGGTCAATACGAGCTGAGGGAGGCGTTCAACATTACCGCATCTATGAAGAACATATCGAAGCTGTTTCTGCACTACAATACGGCTAACGTAGATGCCGACGTTGTTAACGAGCTGTACAGCGTTGCGGTGGAGGTCAAGGAGGTGCTGAAGCAGTATGTAGTTCTGGACGAGAAGTACTATGACATAGCTACGGCGTGGATAATAGCAACGTATACTAGATGGGCCGCTCCCTATTCTGAATTGTTGATAATTAGAAAGCTGGGGTTTGGGAGCGGCGGCTCTACGCTTCTGAAGACTGTGAGGCTCCTGTCGGCTAGGCCGCTTAAGATTGTGGTGAACACCTCCCCGGCGGCGTTCTACAGAGTTGTGGACTTTGCTATGCCGACGATCGCATTAGATGAAATTAGGGAAGATGAGGCAGACAGGAACAGGCTTGCTGAGCTTAAGCTTCTGGCTGAAAGCGCCTTTGACGCTGAAAACGTAGTGCTCAGAGTAGATCAAGGTGAGGTCGAGGCGTTCAGAACCTATGCCAACGTTGCCGTCGTTGACACGACGGATAAGTTTACGACGTATTCAGCGGAGAGGCGTGCGTGGACTGTGGTGATCAAGAATGCACACCCGCCTCGCCTCTACGATGCCGAGGAGATCCTTAAGTCTACTGAGGGCCTGAGGGAGAAGCTGTACGCCCTCGGCATTGCGCTTCCGACTATGTATCTGACACAGTGGAGGACTTTGGCAAAGGAGCAGGGGCTGGGCGTCTTGAAATTCCTTGATAAGGCGGCTAGGCATCTATGCGGCAGCTCTGAGATATTTGAAAACGCGCTCCGCACGGTGGCGGCTCAATTAGATTATGCAAAACAGACGGCACTGCTGACGGATTCCAAGCGACTGGTGGCTGAGGCTCTTCAGAAGATACTAGAAGATGCGAAGAGGGAGCTGGAAATGGCGGCTTCCTCACCCACAAACGCAGCTGAGTACATAAGGATAGCGGCGCCGGAGGATTCTGAATACCGCTGCGGCGTAATCTACCTGCAGAAGCTGGTTAGAGAATTGAGGCGGCGGTTTATGGAGGTGGTTCAGGTGGACACAACTAAACTAGACAGCGTCTACTACACAAGTGAACAGGTGCGCTACTGGTTCAGAGTTAACGAAGACGTAGAGATGTATCTAAAGCCTGCCAAAATCAAGACGCTGCTCGCCGAAATGGGCATAATGCTTGAGGCTGACAGCAACAGGAACTACTACGTAAGAGTATGCAGGTGAGGATCAGCGAAGGCATCTACTTCGTTGGAAAGAGGTGCTACAGAGTGGTGAAGCTGTTTGATGAATGCAGTGAAAGAAGGGAAAAGGCGGCTCAAAAAGCCGCCTCGCTGTATCGAAACGGTAGGTATTTAGGCGGCTGTATGATAATGTATGAAGTGTCGCCCGAGCTTTGCGCCAAGCTCAAGTTTAAACAGACTCCTTCTTTTCCTATATAGTCTTTATACGTCCGACGTTCAAAATTTTTTTGTGTCTCTCCCCCCTCCGCTTTTTTCGTACGACATTTCGTACGACGTTTCGTATAACTTCGTATGCTTTACGTTTGTTTTTCGTACGATTTTTTCGTATAACGTAGTCGGAGTGGGTCGTTTTGACAGAGTTTTCTAGTTGTCGATATATGTGAAGAGCGTATTTTAAACTGGTAAGAAGCGGGGGAGCCGGCTTCCCGATTGCGCAGAATGGGCACTTCTGTGCAATGAGCCGCGGCGGCGCCGAACCCGACACGATTTCGCAGAAAAAGATTTATTCTGAAGTTTTGTGCAATGGCGTGAAGGTGCACGAGGTCTACCTAAACATCGACGCCTACAGGCAGGCAATGGAGCGGCTGTATAAACTAATATGGCAAATGCCTAAACGGCATTGGGTCTTGACGTATGTGTTAGGGGCCACGGGCAGGCGGCTGTCGGAGGTGTTGCTATTGACAACTAGAGACGTAGACTTCCAAAACAGAACGATTACTTGGCGCGTCTTAAAGAAGCGCCGCGCAGACTACTACGTAACGCTTCCAATTTCTCAACGCCTAGAGGAGGTGTTGCGCAGATACATCGTGCTTAACGGTGTAGCTGATAAGCTGTTTCCTGTCAGCAGGCGGCAGGCGCATTACGACGTAAAGAAGGCGCTGAACGAAGTGGGGCTCTACAGCTGGAGGCCCCACGACCTCAGGCACGCATTCATTTTAGAGGCTCTGCTGAACACGAGGTCTATAGAGCTCGTCAGGCGTTGGACTCAGCACTCGTCCTACAAGCTACTTCTTGAATATGCCAGGGTCGTCGGCATGGAGGTCGAGAAGCCGGTGGTTCCGTGGTAAAGTTTATATACTGCAGATTCGTTGATTGGCAATGAAAGTTGTGTCGCTTGCCGGGCTGCTTGTAGTTGTGCTGATACTGCTGTCGTTTGTATTTGCAGCAACCGGGCGCCTAGAGGTTACACTTGCCAGAGGCATCAGCTACATAGTCTCTCTCATGCTCCTAGACGCGGCGCAGGACGCGTCGCATAGAGGCGACGAGGGCCTATCCGCACTCGCCTCTATTGCATCTGTAATAGTTGCCGCCTTTACGCTGTTTTAAATAAAACTTTTTTTCCTCAGCTTTTTTTCTCAATGTGAAGTGGGCAACACACATACTTTGGGGCGTTGCCGTGCTTGCACTGCTTAGGATAGACCTGGCAACTGCCGCCGCAGCAGCAACTCTCCACACCGTGACTACCGACACGCTGGGGCATTCCGGCCTCAGGCGCAGCAAATACCACGACCTAATCTCAATTGTGGCGGCGGCGGTCATTGCGGCCTACATGGGAAGTCCTGCATACTTAATCCTAGGCGTGCTGCACATCTTTCTGGATTGGGCCTCTCCGGGCAAATTAGCCGTAAGCTTGCCGTATAACGTCTTGTGGAGCCTGCCTCCCGCCCTTATCCTAATGTATATGTATTGATGTATAGACCTCCCTCCCCCCGGGTGTTAATTTTCTAATTTTTCCCGCAGTCAAAGTTTTTAAGTACGACGTATTATGTCGTTATGCTGGGCATGCTTAGAGGATCCGAAAAGAAGGAGCTGAAGTACTGCGTCTTTGTGGTAGACGCCGGAGGTTATGCTAGAGTGATGTGTGAAGACGCAAAAAATGTGGCCAAGCTAGCAGACTTCGTGCGGGGCACAAGGGCCGGCTGCGCCGTCGAAATCCACAAGGACGGCAGGACGTATACGGTCTGCGACACGGCTCACGACCTCGAAAAGCTGTTCAGAGTGAAGCTGAAGTAATATGCAGATCGACGTAAATACTGTGGTCGAGTTCCTTAAGTTGCTGTTTAAGGTTGCCGAGGCGGCGTTTAAGACTGCTTTCAGCAACCCGATAAGCGGCGTAATTATCGGAGGCTTTCTGTTTCTGCTGGGCAGGCTGGCTAAGGCGCTGGAGGCCGCCGGCGTCTTGGTCGTAATCATTGCGCTTGTGGTGCTTATACTAAATGTGTTGGGTATCAAGCTGCCGTGAGGCTCCTCAGAAATGCGCTCATTTTTTTCTACGCGTTTATAGTGCAGCTGTCGGTCTTCCAGTTCGCGCTCTTGTTCGGCTACTACAGCCCCGTAGGCGTCGTACTAACCGCGTCGGCCATGCCCTACGCGCCGCCTCTGTCTATAGTATTTCTTGTGCCCGAGGCACCGCGGGGAGCGGGCTGGGCGGTGGCTTTTCAAGACGGCCACTTCTACGGCATACCGGTCAAAGTGCCTATCGTGCACTACTTTACTGTTTCTGAGTCTTGCACCGAGATCATATATAATTCTAAGGCGATTCTGACGCTAGACGGAAACGTGTTGGACAATCTGCTGAGGCAGCTTGAGGCGCTCCTGCCGCCGTGGCCGACATACATCAGGGCATGTCCATACGAGCCTCGATACAAGGTGGCGTTTGTCATACCGGCATGGGTCTTCGTTCCGGTTATGATATTTGCGTTAAGATACAAGCTGTACTATAAGTTCCGCCGCGTCTGGTAGCTTTATAAATCCCGGCGTTCTTCACTACGTGGATTTTGAAAACCCGGTGGTGCAGGCATGGCTGTGGCTTATGACCATAGCGTTAATAATAGCCCTCATTGCGTCTATGCCTCCGAGGCGCCCCATATCAACCTGGCTAGGAGACTTCTTCGTTAGGTGGGGTTTGGCGGGTATATTGGTGTGGTTTGTGGTAAACGGTATTTGGGCCGTGAGGGAGCTGATGGGCATGAAGCTGATGCTGTACTTCTCGCCGCTTGAGGCGTATCTGGAGTACGCAACTGTGTGGGGCGCAGTCTTCACCGGCCTCGCCACGTTCATCTTCTTCGGCTCCGCACTCTTATTAAACGCCATATTTTCGGCGCCAGCCGCCGCAGACGTGCAGATAATTTACTACCGCAGAATTGCGGCATATGCGGTCTACCACGACGCCAAGTCGGTCGAGAAGGCTAGGGAGGCAGCGGCGAGAAAGAGAGCCAGGGAGGCGCCGGTCAAGACGCATTAAGTTTTTAAAGATACCCATTTTCTTTACCATGTTAAGACTGCCGATACCGATAATTTTGGCTGCCATAGTAGTGTCGGGTGTCGCCGTTGTCTACTTCTACATAACGGTTATTTCAAATCCGACGCAGGGGGCGTGGACAGATCAAGGCAACGGAACAACGTTTACGTATACCGTGCCCGCGGGCGGCTGGGTGATCCTAGGCGTATTCTCCGGCTCTTCTATAGTCGTGCAGTCTAACGTGACTATGGACGTGCGCTACGACAGGGTCTCTGCCGTGGCGTTTTCAAACCAGCCAATGCCCGAAGGACTCTACACAATTGACACTCTTTCGCTGAGGATTCACAGCACCGGACACATATCTTTAAACACAAACATCGGATGGTGCCATGCGGGGTCTTCTACTACGCTGTCAAACGGAATGGTCATGTATTACCCCAACTACGGCGCTGTTGGTGCAACATGTTCATGCATATGGCCTCCGCCGAGCTACGTAATCGACAGCTGGGGCTGGATTACCGTTAGTGGCTGTACGGCCTTAGGTTCTTATAGCGCAACCAGCGTCATGGCGCATACAATAACGCCGCCGATTTACAGCAACGTATACGGGATAGGGTCGCAGGTTTACTACCTCTACCTCAGGCCGACTTATTTGATATGGGTGAGGCCTAGCGCGTCGGCTCAGATTACCGTCATCGTAAACCCCTAAAGTTTATATTTTTTCCGCATACCTATTGCTATGACCAGGAGAAGAAAGGCTTTAATTGTAGCTGCTGTAGCAGCACTGCTGGTGCTTTTGTGCTTGATTCTATGTATGAGAGCCGCAGTTCTGCCGAGGTGGCAGCCGTCAATCGGGGTCTACCAAGGCGTAGATGTGGTGGCTCTGGAGAACTTCGTAACTGAGGAAGGAGGCAAATACGTCGTTAGAGCCACTGCGATGCAGAGGTTTGTGAGGATACCTGCCTGGGGCGGGTGGCAGGTCTCCGCAAACATTACGTACTCGACCCTGGCAGTCAACCTAACAGACGTCGGCAGCCGCGGCTTAATTCTAATATTCGGCGTTGCGTCGAGAAACGCCACGCTTGATCAAGACCTGGGGCACGGCTTCAGGGTGCACGCCCACGGCGGCGGAGGCTACATAGTCTACAACGACACGCTGGCGGGCTGGTGTCTGAGGCCGCCGCAAAACGTCGATGGTGTGCGCGTCTGGCTCCCCGCGTCTTCGTGCTCCCTAGCCGTATCGTTTAGAATTACAGTGGAGCCGGCACTGGGCCACGTCCTAGTTAACGGCGTTCCAGTGAACGTCTACAACGTAGAAATTAGAAAAGTCCAAGGCGTCCTGCCGGGCTGGCTGGTCTACACCAATACAAGCGGAACATACCATTTCACCGCCCGTCCTTAAGTTTTTAAATACATCAGTTTTTATTCATATGCTTAAGCCAGAGCACATAGCCATTGTCGTTGCGCTCATAGCGCTGATTATTGCAATATATGCGCTCGTCACCCAGCCGCCACCCTACAGCCCGCCCCCCAGCGCCTCTGCGACGGTCGTGATCGCAGACAGAGTAGTCGTAGAGACTCCCGGCGTCTATACAGTCAGCCTGGGCTGGATACACATAAAAGACGCACCGGCCGTGGTCGAACTCTCAGCAAATTATACACACATATGGTTCCTGCTTAACAACGTCAGATACAGCAACCCGGCGGTTGTCACGCTCCAGCCCGGCAACTACACAGTTTCTGCCATAGTGAGCATTCTGAACAACGGCACAAAAATTAATATAAGCTACAGGGTGTTGGGTTAATATGCTGAGGCTCCCGCTTCCGGTTATATTTGCGGCCCTTGTCGTGGCGGCGGCGGGGAGCGTTCTGCTGACCCTGGATCTCCGCTCCGACCAGCCGCTGGTCATCAACGCTACGGGCTTATCGCCTGGGCAGAACGTAACCGTTACGCTGGACTACATACCTGCCAAGGTATTTGTGCTGTCCAACAATCCTGGATTCTATTCAGTAATGGTTTATGCAAATGCAACCTTCAAGGCGCCTTGGGCGTGGTGGCCGCTTCTCTCCGATGGCTTTATAATAATTGACGTTCCTGCCAATGGAACCGCGGAAATCAAGGTTGTCGAAGCAAGGAGCACCAAGGCGAAAATTGTGGTAATTCGCTGGTAATCCCAACCTTTTTTCAAACTTATTAACCTACAATTACTTTAGGTCATGTTCATACCGTTGGCGCTGGGGACGCTGGTGGCGCTCCTGATTGCGCCGCGTACTTTGTTCTGGCGCCTGCTGGCGGCGGCGTTTGTGTCTTCTGCTATTGCGACTGTTGCGCCTCAGTGGTACTGGATCTTCGCTCCGGCGTGGATACTGGCCGTGGCTCTGAAGACAATGGTGTCGGAGAGGCCCACCGTGGCAGGCGCATTCACTGCGGTTTTGGCCGGCGTATTGGTGTGGGCATCAGACAACACCATAATCTCCCAGGCACTTACGGCCTTCGCCGCCGCCCTGGCTCAGGTCATAATTAGGATATTCGAGGCGGTGGGAGAGGGGCTGGGCTTGACGGGAGCTCTTGGAGGTGCCGTCGGCGCAGCGCTCGCGTGGACTTACTTGGCTCGGAGGCTGGAGAGGTCGGCCGAGGAGGTTCCGTTTGTCGTGCTGGCCCCCGTCATGTTGGGGTGGATTATGATAAATGCGGTGATAAACGCAGTTGGCCAAGCCGCGGGTCAGTTCTCGGAGCTCACCGCGATTGCATTCCAGGCGCTTGCGGTGGTGACGGCCTTCGTTGCTGTTTACCGCATCTACGAGGCGCTTAAGGGGCATCCGGAGGCGGCGGTTGATGCGGCGGTGGGTGCGCCTTTTGTGGCGGCGGCGTTTCCGGAGCTGTGGGCCGCCTTGATACCGATCATGGCGGTCTTTGTCATACTCGACACGGCGATTGCGGCGTTCAGCAGGCGTTACGGAGCCGCCGCGCTGGCGCTGGCGTTCGCCATGGCCTATGTCCACGGTTAACCTCCTCGACGCGCTGCTTAGGTTTGTTGCGTATGCGCCGTTTTCCGTAGTTCCTGTACTGACGTGGTCTGTGTTTGTGGCTGTGATGCTGTCGCTCTACTTCTACTACGAGCCGAAGCCGCTTGACTACATATTTACGCCTATTGCGGTGGCGTACGTTATGTATGCAGCATACAAGAGGGACAGGTGGGGCGGCCTAGCAGGAGCCGCCCTGGGAGTTGCCGTGCTTCCGCTGCTGAACTGGGCAGGCATCTTGGCAGATGCATCTCAATTCTTCTGGCGCGTGCTTGAGTACATGGTAGGAGCCCTCCAGATATTCATAATGGCGTGGGCGCCGCTTATTTTCATAGCCGGCTTCTTCGCCGGCTTGGCGCCGTTTGTAAGCATAGTATTCGGGCTTGTCGCAGGCCTGATTACCGGGTTCGTGCTCTCCGGCGTGTCTATGTACATCACGTACATAACGTCCTCCGTGAAGAAGTTTGTGCACAAAGCAACAGAGAGCCTGCCCCCGGGGGCAATGGCGCTCACCTCGCTCCCAACCGCGGCCCTGGTCATGGCCGTAGAGGTGGCCCTTGTGATAATAGTCATGGTGCTTACCGTCGTGTTTGTGCTGGGATACCTCCTGGGGTCTTTCTTGGGCTCCTTCTTCTTCCCAGCTAAGCTGGCCGCAGACGGGGTGGCATACGCCATAGGCCTCCTCCTCTCTAAGTTCTGGCACAGCATGCAGGTCGAGGCCTTCTCGCCCGCCGCGTGGGTCGCTGTTGTGTTGGCGTACGTTGCCGGAGCCGGCACCCCGGCAATGATAATGGCGCTGAGCGTTCCCACGCTTCTGTCGAGCCTCTACGGCTATAAGGCGTATACCTGGATAGCCGTGGCGCTCTCCGTCCACGCCTACTTCGCGGCCATAGGCGCCGTCTAAACCCCGCTTTTTTCCAAAAAAAGTTTTTAAATCAGCGCATTCTATACAGCCATGTCTGTTGAAATAGAGCAGATCAAAATCGCGAACGTTGCCGACACAGTTACCGGCTCCGAGCACGTAGAGGCCGCGGAGGAGCTCTACAAGGCTAAGTATGCCATGAAGACGTGCGACTACATGAGGACTGCGTTCCCCGACCAGTTCAAAACGATGTTCAAGAGCTACGACGAGTGCGTCTACCAGCTATCGGCAGGCGCCGACATAGCGTTCGACAAGTGGAAGACCGCCTACCCCGCCGGCCTGGCGGCCTGGGCTAGGGCTTCCGCAACCCGCGCAAGGTAAAAATCTTTTTTTCTCAATTACCTCTTTTTGACATGTGCGAGTGCCTAGAGAAGGTTCTCAAGGAGCTTGAGGCGAGAGGGCTAATCGGCAACAAGAAGAAGGGAGTGCGATGACCCGGCTCCTGCCGCTCATAACGCCTGTTGCATATGTGCTCATTAGGCTCTACCTGGAGTCTGCTGGTGCTCCGGAGGCGGCTGTGGCGCTTATCGACGCGGCGTTCCTAATAGCCTTTCTGTACGTGCTTACGGAAAACATAGAGAAGTCGGCGGGGGAGCTGGGCATCCACGGCATCTACAACGTAATGATAGTGTCGTGGATAGCCGCAATACCGCAGACGGTTGTGGCCATATACTTCGCCTCGGTCGGCAAATACACCGCGGCATTCCTGGACTCTATGGTGTCCACTTTGATAGACGCCTTCGTCGTTACGGCGCTAGTCAGACTCCACTACATAGATGCTGTCAAGAAGGACTGGCATTTGATTGTCCTGTGGGTGTTTGTTACACTCATGTTTGGGGCCTTGATAGATGCCCCCATGAGGCTCGGCATGCCCTTTGAGCCCTACTACTGGGCGTGGTTCTTAATCGGAGCCGCGGCTCTGCCGTTTTTGTTTGCGCGCGGCCTGCCGGGCGCAGTCAAGCTCAACGCCTACACGGCGGCGAGCCTGGTGCTGAACACGATACTCGTGGCATATGTATCGTGGGACTTAGGCCGCGCGCTTGTGGAGTGGCACGTCTCCGAGGCTCAGCTGGGGGCCATAGCTGCCATAGTGGCCACTCTGCCTGACCTAATTACGGCACTGCTCATCAGATCCACGCTGGCAAAGATGATAGAGGAACACGCCGCCGCGGAAGACGCAATAAGGACTATGTTCGCCGCCGCGATACACGACCAAATATCGATACCCGCCCTAATCATAATAACTGCTCCAGCAGCCGTAGCGGCGTTTCCTCACTGGCTGAATGTCTGGGTCTCTGTGCTTAAGTTTACGCTCCTGTCGAGGAGGGCGCTGATCTACTTTGGTTTGCCGGCTTCGCTGGCTACCACGGCATACCTGGTCTTAAGTTTTTAAATAAGAGGCTTTTTTCTCCATATGCAGAGGATATTGGCGATATACACGTTTGCGGTGGCGGTTGCGGTATTTCTGTTCATACTGAGCCCGGTGTTTTTGATTCTGTACGGGCCGGAGGCCGTCATTGACGCGGTGGTCTACCTGGTGAGCGGCGTGCTGGTGGCGCTCTTCATCTATGACTACATGAGATACGCAGTCAATGAGTGGGGCGAGTTCGCGCCGCAGGGAGCGGCCTTAGCTACGTTCTTCGTGCTGTCCTACGCCATTATGTATATGAGCTTGATGTCGCTCAGCACGCTAGGCGGTGGGGCACTTAACCTCGCAATTTGGGCGTCTGTCATGGTCTCAGCTGCGCTGTTCATCTACATGGTTAGACACGTGCCACTCCACATATCGGCCACCAACCCAATTACGGATGTGACTGCCGGCGTCAAGACGCTCCCGCTTGCCCTGATTGTAGGGTTCCCCCTCGGCTGGCTCATACTTGCGCTCTATGAGTCTGGCAGGATGATTGCCCGCGGCGCGAAGATAGCCGGAGGGGTTGCAATCGCCTCCCTATTTGTTCCGATCATATTGATAAGCATATTGCTGGAATATCCATTCGACTTCTCGGTCTTCGCGATATCTGTCTTCGCCCCGCTTCTGACGGGTACAATGCAGTACACGGGAATTGAGGTGCTCGCGTGGCCTGGGATAATTGCGTGGGAGGAGCTGACCACCAGGTTCCTCCTGCCCGCCGTCGGGCCGTTGGCGAACTACATGTTTGTCGTGCTCCATGCACCGTCTAGGTGGATATACGTGCCGCTGTTGGCGCCGCTCATACTAGCCGTAATCAGCATGGGCACCAGGTGGCTCACGGAGCTGTACAAGAAACACGGCCTCATAGGCGCCATCTCCGGCCACGCCGTCTACAACGGCATGATCGGTTGGCTGGTCGGACTCATCTTCTTCCCGTGGCTCACCATAGCTACACTCATAATGCTGGCAATAGCTTATATACACTACAGTAGTGCTAAACAATGAGCCTCGAATACGCACGCCTGGCAATAGCCGCCGCCGCGGTGGCCGTAATGATAGCCGTAGCTGCCGTCAATCAGCTGCAGCTCCGCGACGACGCAGTCAAGCTGTTCACCGACTCCCTCATAGTGGCGAAGCGCATCGAAATAATAAACGGAACCTGCCCCACGCTGAAGGTGGGGCCGCTCAGAAGCGGCGAATGCGTTAGGCAGGTAGGCGAGTACTACGTTGCATACCTGCCGCCGAAATTTGTAGTTAAAGTGAGGGATGGCTGGGTTATCGGATTCTACCAAAAAGTTGGATAAAAAACCGCTTTTTTCCTAACGCTTAACTTTTTTCAGCTCCTCAAGCTCTGAACGGCATGCATTTATCTCAGCCTCATAGCGCCTAATTACGTCTCTCAAGACGTCTAAGTCCTGCTTGTCGGCTACGCATAGTTTGGCCCTCTCCAACGTCCACATGGCCGCAGCGGCCTCCCATGGGGGAGCGATGCACTCTATCTTTACGGAGTTCGGTTTTTCGGAAACATGCCCCAGGCACATGTATACGTCTAACGGAGCTGTCCTAAACTTAGCAGCAGCGTCTAAACCCGACGCATCTACCACCCTGCCCTTGTTATCTCTTAAGAAGCCTCTGTTGTCGTAATACACCTCCACGACTTTGACCCCTGCCGGCTCCCACACCACTACTGTGTAGTAGTGCAGCGCCACGAAGTCCGGTGTGTTAATTACATACGGCACCCTCCGCTCCCTGAGGAGCAGCTCGAAGGTGGGGAGGGCGCCGTGGGGGTAGGCATAACACTCCTTGTTTTTGTCGAGCACTCCGATTCCCCGCCCAATGACGAAGTCTTTAGTCACGCATATCTCCCTCCTCGACCTGTCTATCGTTACAGTTACCAGCTTGTCGAGGGAGGCGTCGTACGCCTTGTACGCGTTTCCACCGATTATGGACATAGTATCGCCACGTCTACCTCTTTGCCTACGAGGCTTTCAAGGACTTGACGCATCTCCTGAGGCACATCTCTTACGTGCAGATACAGCATGTAGTAGCCGTGGCTTGTGCGCCACAGCCTGCCTCTCAATTTATAGCAGATCATGCCTCCTCCTCGACTGCCTCCTTCTTCCTCCTCCTACCTCTCTTCTTTTCTGCAGGCGCCTCTTTGACCTCTTCTTTCTTCGGCTTCCTGCCCCGCGTCTCGAAGCAGAACCTTCCGTACTGAAGTTTAAGCCAATGAACCTTTGCCTCAAGGAACCGCCTCACGTCGTGGAACTCCTCCGGAGACTTGACAACGTAGCTGTAGACCTTAAGCCACGCTCCGTTTGCATTTACAGCACACACCACCTGGGGCGTCGGAACTATCAGCCTCAAGTCGCCTGCGCTTACCGAGTATTCTACTAACTGCTCCATCTCCGGGTAGTCATCTATGTTGACTAACAGGAGGCCGCGCCTGGTCAGCAGCTCCACGGCGTCTTTGGCGCGGTTTAGAAGCT
>Ga0080007_1066947_pt1 | contig 18036 bp, 25 predicted proteins | sample OctOCTMetagenome_FD_69210 | JGI IMG/M metagenome (GOLD analysis project Ga0080007, IMG submission 69210) | Hot spring and microbial mat streamer communities from Octopus Spring Streamers, Yellowstone National Park, USA - OCT_B (SPADES... | ecosystem: Environmental > Aquatic > Thermal springs >...
GAGGGACCGAGTCCATATATGCGTCGGCGAGCCCAGTTACTAAATTAGCGGCGCCGGGTCCGCTGGTGACGGCGACAACCGCCGGCCGCCCCGCTACTCTTGCATATCCCTCAGCGGCGTGAATGGCTCCCTGCTCATGGCGAAACAGCACGACATCTATATCTTGTCCATACAACGCATCGTATAGGGCCATTATAGAACCGCCAGGAATGCCCAACACGTGTTTAACGCCGTATGTCTTGAATGTTTCTGCCAGCTTGTCTACAACCCGTTTCGAATCCCTCGTGCGAGCCCCGAAGCTACCCCCGACATTGAAAAACACGAATCTCAGATCTATTTAAACGTTGCGCTATCTATATAGAGTTTATAGCCCGCGCCGCAAGCTTCACAACCTCCTTAACGTTTAGATACGTCTCTACTCTGTCTATTTCCGAGACGTCGATCCACACCCCCTCCTTTAGAAGACCGCCGATCTCACGGACATGATAGACCAAGTCAAAGTGTATATGGACCTCGTCAGGGTACCTCACCGTTTCTTCCAGTATGGCGAGGGGTAACGGCCTCTCGACAGCGTTCTCGTCGTTGTTTATTCCGCGTGTAGGACCTATGGGCTCAACCCGGAGTCCGGTCTCTTCTTCGAACTCCCGGACCACCGTCTCAAGAGGCGTCTCGCCGTTCTCTACGTGGCCTCCGGGGTAGAGATACACGCCTAGTCTTCTATGCCGTATCATCAAAACCCTCCCATCTCTTATCAACACGCCGCTTGCCACCACGCATTTTCTGACCACGGCTTGTCGGAGGCAACTTTTTAAATAGACCCTCCGTCTCTGCTGGTGTTTGGCAAAATAAAAGTAGGCGTCGAGGAGTGGAAAAAACTGGAGGCGGATCTGGCGAGGATAGCCTCGGGCGGACAACTTGAGATTGTCATCAACTTAACCCTAGTCGCCGCCCAGGGGGACGAGGGAGTAGAGGAGGAAGAGGAACATGAGCACCATCACCACCATTTTCAGGAGAACGAGTTCACTAGAGAGGTGGCGAAGCTGATAGACCACGTGGCGCATATGTACAACGCCCACGTACACCCGCATCTCCACAGTCATCATGGAAGCGTGATGTTCGCTGTGAAGGGCATGCCGAATGAGCTCATCAAGGCGCTAAGAGACTCGATTGAGTACGTCAAGCTTAACTGCGAAAGGTGTGTCCTTCATACTGTAGACGGCGAGTTCCACCTAGGTGAAGACTTGGCAGGTATATACTTCGGCGATACCTACAAAATCACTGTGATCTTGCCGGCAGAGGACGGACGGCGTCTCAAGGTGCACGAGGTGCATTTCTGATTTTCTCGAGTATACAGCCAAGAACCTCGGCGTCTTTCCCCCTCAGTTTCTTAAGGTCTTCCAAGGCGACGTGGGGATACCCCCCGATCCAGACGTATCTGTAGATAAACGTGGGGTCCTCGATCCACCACACGCATTCTTTCTCATCGACATGCTCTAGGTCGTCCACGTGCACAACGACGTCGCATTCGCAAGAAACGGAGCAACCGAGAACCTTGGCAAGTAGGGATGGACCCGTCAAGACCGGTATCCCCTTCTCATAGAGCCTCCAATAGAGGTCGCACTTACCAAATGTTCTCTGGATGATTTAAATCATCTAGGAAGATGTATAAGTCTTCGAGTTTGACTCTGCGTTTCCGTAACTTCTTAATGTCTATTTCCACAAGCTCTGGAATAAGCGTGTCGTCCACTTTTCTGAGGTAGATCTTCACGTATATAGTTTAGGGGTTTAATATAACGTCGCGGAGAGAACATCTTCATAGCGCGAGGCGGCAAGCTCTACACCCCGCCGACACATGCCTCTAGGATTTTACATAGCTCGTCTCCTCTAGCCACTTCTCTATGGCGTCTGCTAGCTCGGCGAAGCGGGCGAAGCCGTCTAGGTGCTCTCTGCCGCATACTATCACTATCGTGCCGTTCTTCATGCGGCGTATCCGCGGCTTTACGCCCGTCAGTGCCTCTATCACGGCAACGAGCCTCTCCGCGTCTGCTTCCCTGACCTCCGGCGCGTCGGCCCTGACGTAGGCGTAGCCCACGACCGCGTTATCGGCTCTGCGCCTACTAAAAGTCATGGTGTAGTCACGCCTTACGCCGCCCACCTCCGCCGTTATCTTAATCCTAAGCAACTTTCTGCCGCCTCTGTCCTCCTCAACGGCCCCTCGACGCCCCCTCGTCTACGATCTTTGTGGCCTTTTCGGAGACCTCCTCGCCATCCTCCTCCGCCCTCTGGAGTATATACTCTATAAACTCAGCCGCCAGCTCCCGTTGTCTCCCAGAGCCGTATACGGAAAGCCAGGCGGCGCGCTCAAGGCCCTCCCTACGGATATACACATAGCCGTCGCGGCCCCCTCCGGCATCTTCACCGTGAAGTGCCTCCCCTCCTCAAGGCCCATGTTCTCAAGCCGTTGCTTTTCACGCTCTATGCTGTCGGGGTTGGGGGAGGCGAATTTGACCACCAGCGCGCCCTCTACCAGCCGCACTAGGCACTTCGGCCAGCCCTCCTTCAACACACGTCCCCTCTCCAGCTTCTTAAGCCAGCGCTCCGCCGTGCCGGCGTCCACCTAGCCCCTGCCCCGCGTTGCCCTGACGATCTCGGCGATGGCGTTCCTAAGCTCTTCGTGCCCGGCCGCAAGCATGTTGGTGGTGGCTACGATGCGCCACACGTCTCTGCCGCCCTCCTTCTTCACCTCCGCACCGACGCCCGCCAGCCTCAGAAGGCGGGCCGCAAGCTCGACGCGGCCCCGGTCCGACGATTGGAATCGGAGCACGACCTCGTCGCTAGGCAGATAGACGTTGTACTTGACCTTGATATCGCCCGCCGATATGGTCAAGTCGGCGGCTACGAGGCCGTCCTCAGTCCTCCTCCTCAGCCCCTCCCAGCGGATGTCAAGCCCCCCGGCCCCCAGCTTCACGGCTTCAGCCAGCTTGTGGCTCTTAAGCCTATCGTCTCCTTCAAGCAGAGGATGCCCGTAGAGAAAATATAGGCTGGCCAGCCTGGCGGCATCGCCGCCGGACGCGACCACTTGAAACACACTCCTAGCTTTTCCTACTTTCGTCTTAATGCCGTATGCCGCTAAGACGGCCCCCCAGAGCTGGGCAATTGCGCGCTCACCGCTGGTCAAGCCAACCTCCCCCATCGCCGCAGACACGTGCCCGTCGCCGTCTATTGCGCCGGAGGCCACCGCGCCGAAATACCTCAGCGTTGCTTCGTTCACGCCCAGCCTCTCCGCCTGAATAAGCAGAAGAGCAGGCGCCACGACCTCCCTTGCCACCTTGTCGTCGTCGAGCCCACTCTTCAGACCCCTCAACTCCTCCAACGCCCTAGTCAAGTCGAAGCCGGAGCCCACCTTTAAAGCCGTCGGCTGGCAAGAACCCACGGGCGGCCGCTCCATGGCTGGCGTCGTTGAAGAAGCTAGGGCTTCTGAAGACGCTGGCTGAGGCGGCGGGCACGACGACGGCGAGCATAAAGAAAGCCGCTGGGAGGATGAGGGTATGAAGGTCTGGAAGATTAGTCAGTATCTGCTGGCTCTGCTTTTGCACATACAGAGGCGTGTGGGTGGTGAGAGGGGCTTTCTAGTGGCGGTGCGGACGCGGGATATATGCGGGGTGGATAGGAGGTGCGGCATGGCTGTGCACAGCCTCATGATGAGCCTGGTTGAGAAGGGGCTGGCGAGGCGGTTCAAAAAGGGAACATACATAATCGAGAGGAGGGCGGCGGAGGAGGTCTTAACAGCCTTGAAGGAGTGGATATGACGGCAACGGCCAAAAAGATCAAAACCACGGCCGCCGTTTTTGAACTGCCTCAGAGGCTGGGTATCCTTCAGTATGTGGAGTATGAGCCTCCGCCGAGGGAGTGGTGTACAAGTGACGGCTGTCTCTACGAGGGGCTTCTGACGGCTGAGGGCTGTCGCAAAGGGGTGTGCGTGAGGTATAGGGTGTGGGTTCATTCGAGGGATAGGAGGAGGTGGGAGGCGAAGGAGCGGTGGAGGAGAAGGAGGGATGAGGAGGCGGGCGGCTGTATTAGGCAACAGGTAGCTGACGCTTTGTGGGAGTTGTCGGGGCGGTTTGAGGTGGGGCTGTGGTATGAGTATGTAAGGGTGGGTGTGGGGATTAATCAATACGACGTCTTCTGTGGCGTTGTCGTGAATGGGGTGAGGCTGGATCAGCCGCACTGCCGCTCTGCGGAGGAGTGTGTTGAGGAGATGCTAAGAGAGTATAAGAGGGAGCTGGAGAGGCTTAGGGAGCCGCCTGAGCCGGCTTTAGTCGTTAAGATCGACCCCGTGGAGGAACTTCTGTGGGAGTGGCCTGAGTTAGGCGCCTTTGGCGTGGAGTGGGTTAGGAAGTGGCTGGACCTTAGAGAGAGGCTGGTGGAGATTGCCAAGGTTATGCGCAGATTTCCGTGGATGGTGGAGGTGGTAAAACAAAGACCTATGAGCATTCTCCACCCCTACGCGGTGGAGGATCACGTGGCGAGAGATGGCTCTGATGTGGCCTTTCCCTCACCTCGTCGAAGGCGTACTGCGCACAAGACGGAGCCGTGAGGGAGGTCAAGCTAGAACTGGAGTTTAAACGATACGAGACATACGAGGAAAAGATCAGAGAGGTGTACCGCCCCAAGGGGCTGTTGGCATTCACCACAGCGGCGAGGGAATACGTGAGGATACTCTGACCGCTTTATTTCTACAATATTTTCACGTCAAAAATCGGCGTCTTAAACTGTGTATTATGTGGCGTCTAGACGTGACGTGAGCCCATAGTCAATTTTGGAGAAGAACAGACGCCCTCTGGCTGGTAGGAATCCGTGGGTTCTGCGGCGGCTTTGTGGCTTCAAAGGGAAGAGGTGCTGAGGTGTACCTCGTCTCCGGGCGTAGTTGGGAGGTATATGTTGTCGTAGCCCTCCTGTGCCAGCCGTCTTATCAGCGGCGCGGCAGAAAGGGGATCGGTGTGCACAAAGATGATTTTTGTAGTCGGCGAGAACCTCTTCACGAAATTCTCAATTTCTCTCCTGCCTGCATGCGCGCTAAAGTCGAACCACTCAAGCCTAGCCTCGACCCGTACGGTGACGCCGTCTACAACGGCGTATCCCCTGCTGAGGATTTCGAAACCGGGCGTGTTGGGCGCTTGGAAAGAGGGGAGGAATACGCCGTTTTTTCTGCTAGACGCGAGCCGTTTAAAGTAGTAGAGAGCAGCCCCGCCCTTTAACATGCCGGCTGGCGTGATGATTATAGAGGGCTCCTCCATTGCTCCCCTTCTGACGTATGTGCTGGGTACCTCTATGGAGACGTCCAGCGCCTTCTTGTAGAGGTTGGGGTCTTTCAACAGATGGGGATACCTCCCGACGATTTGGTTTATCTGTCTCGCAAGCCCGTCTACGTAGATCGGGTAGCCGTCCACGCCGTGTTTCACCAGCGTCAGCAAGATTTCCTGCGCCCTACCCAGGGCAAAAGACGGTATCAGCACGCTGCCGCCTTGCTCCAGCACCTCCCTCACGGCTTGCACAAACTCCTTTTCGAGCTTTTCGCGCGGGGGGTGGTCTGTGGACGCGTATGTGGCTTCCATAATAACCACGTCGGGGCTCCCAGGCAAATTGTAGACGTCGGCTCCCCTCAGCATATTGGTGTCCACCGTGTTGAAATCCCCGGTGAAGACCACGGTGTATCCCTCGATCTCTATAACTCCTATGGCGCTTCCAGGTATGTGGCCGGCGTTGTAGACTGACAAAACGGCGTCGGCGCCGATTTCCATGGGCTCTCCATACGTGAGAGGTATGGCGCTTGACATCGTCTCCCTGACTTCTTCCTGCGTGTAGGGCAGGTAGTAGCCAGACAGCTTAATGGCGTCGGTATACATCAAATCGCTGAGCTCCATCGTAAGGGGCGTCGCGTAGAGCGGAGTCTTGGTAGACACATAAAGAGAAGGAAGCGCACCGCTGTGGTCCAAATGCGCATGGCTGAGGAAAGTCGCGGTTAGATCTCTGGGACGCACATGTAGCGGGAATACCGGCTTACCCCGCGCGTCGAAAGACACGCCGTAGTCCAACAATACGCCGTTAGAGGCGGTTCTGATAAATACCGCAAGCCTGCCGACCTCGCCGGCTCCGCCCAAGAATTTCAAACGCACGCCAGCCGCGACTGGTGGAGTAAAATATTTTTTACCTACACATGGAGACTCCGTGGAGGAGGTCAGAAGACTTATAGAGAGACTAATCGAAGTAAATACCCGTATCCTCAAAGAACTCGAGGAAATCAACAATGCGCTGACAAGGGGCGATAAGCGTAGATAAACTTTAAATATGGCCTACCTAAAAGCGCCCTATGCCGTTTACTACGTCTGCGCAACCTAGGAAACAGAGGCGGAGTCTCTACGGCGCACCTTTGCATCTACGGCGCAAGTTGCTAAACGCCAAGCTGACGCCCGAGCTTCAGAAGAAGCTAGGAGTAAAGAGGCTCCCGATAAGACGTGGAGATACCGTGTTGATAATGAGAGGAGACTTCAAAGGAGTCACAGGGAAAGTCGTCAGAGTAGACCTCAAGCGGGTTAGGATACACGTCGAAGGCGCTACCAGGACCAACAGCAAGGGCCAGACTGTGTACTACCCAATCCACCCGTCGAAAGTTATGATAGTGGATGTCGACGCGTCAGATAAGACAAGACAGAAAATAATAGAAAGAAGAAAGAAGTAAGCTATGGTGCACCTACGCAGAACCCTTGCCCCATATTGGTGGCCTATTCCGCGTAAAGAGGGGGGAGTTTGGGTCATTAGGCCTTCTCCAGGGCCGCACAGCCTTGCTTATTCTCTGCCTTTGGCTTTAATAATTAGAGATGTGTTGAAATACGCCAAGACGATGCGCGAGGCCAGGTACATAATATCTAGAGGCTACGTAAAGGTAGACGGAGCAGTAAGGCGAGACTACAAATTCCCGGTGGGGTTAATGGACGTGGTGGAGATCGTACCCACGGGGGAGGTCTACCGCGTGGTTCCTGACGAGAACAGATACTACGCGTTGTTGCCCATACCTCCGCAGGAGGCCGCCCTAAAGTTGCTAAGAGTAGAGGGCAAGACCGCCGTAAAGGGCGGGAGGCTTCAACTTCATTTCCACGACGGCAGAAACCTAATAGTTCCGCAGGAAGTGAGCCGGCAGATCAAAACCTTCGACACGGTCCTCTACGACCTACAGAACAAGGCCATAAAGGCGCATATCCCGTTGAAGCTGGGAAACGCGGTTGTGGTTACTCACGGCGGCAACGTGGGCTTCTCTGGTCAGCTATATGAAGTCGTGTGGACCCTTAAGAGGAGGCAGTCTGTGGTCGCCATAAGAAGAGGCGAAGAGATTAAAAGAACGATTCTGAACTACGTTATGGCGGTGGGGACAGAGGCGCCTGTTATCAAGATAGCTCCCTAATCCGCGGGAGGCTTTTCCTCGGTATACGCCTCAGCCATCTTCTTTGACAAAAGCCTCTCCTCAGCCTTCCAATACGTCTCGCCGTAGTAATCCAGCGCCTTCCCAATGTCGCTGAGGCTAATGGCTACAGGCTCGTACATCCTCACCACATTTCCCTCCACGACCCAGCCCTCTACGACGCCTCCCATGGCCCAGTCGTACTTCGCATTTATCACATACCGCCTCTCGAAGGAGGGGCTCCGCACCTTGATATACACAGTCGCTATCCCAAACTCTGTGAAGAACCTGGAGACAACATCTCTATACTTCTCACCGGCGCGGGGCGAGGGGACTCTCTCAAGGTAAATTATGTCGTCGCGCCGCAGATCCTCCTCCAGTTGCTGGAGGAGTTTAGAAACCGGTTGACCAGTCCTTTCGATCCGCATAAAGTATGCAACTTCTCGTGTTTTTATATTCAATAGAGCCAACAAGCTGTGTAGTGGTCTTTCTTCGCCTCAATAAATTTCGGCTCCTCCTTTTCGCATTTGCCTTTTATGGCGTATGGGCATCTGGGGTGGAAGCGGCAACCAGCCGGCGGGTTGAGTAGGCTCGGCGGCTCGCCCGGCGGGACTTTTCTCAGCTTAAACCTATTGGTTGGGTCTGGGTCCGGCAACGCCTCTATAAGCGCTTGGGTGTAGGGGTGCAACGGCTCTTTTATCACGTCTCTGAAAGGTCCGTACTCCACCATCTTACCTGCGTACATGACCAAGATCTTGTCGGCGAGGTACTTGGCTGTGGCTATGTCGTGTGTGATGTACATCATCGTGATCCCATATTTAGTCTGTAGAGAACGCATGAGCGATAGTATCTCCGCACGTATTGAGACGTCAAGCATCGAGACAGGCTCGTCGGCGACAATAAACTTCGGCCTTGTTATAAGCGCCCTGGCGATGCCCACGCGCTGTCTCTGACCTCCGCTTAGCATATGCGGGTACTTCTTGAGGAAGTCCTCAGGCGGCACAAGCCTAACCTCCTCCAACGCCTTAACCACAAGCTCGGCCCTATTCTTAGGGGGAACTCCCCTGAGTATAAGCGGTTCCTCCAGTATATACTGCACCGTATGGTACGGGTTCAGAGAGCTGAAGGGGTCTTGAAACACCATAGCCGTGGAGAACCTATACCACCTAAGCGCCGACTCGGGCGTATTTGTCACGTCTTTTCCCTCAAATATTATCCTGCCGGCGGTGGGCTTGACCAGCCTTAGGACAGTCCTCCCCAGCGTGGTCTTGCCGGAGCCTGATTCCCCGATGACCGCAAGCACCTCGCCCTTCTCCAACGCGAAGCTGACGCCGTCGACGGCCTTGACATATCTCACACGGCTAAACAAGCCCTTCTTAACTGGAAACCAAGTCCTTAATTCCTGAACCTCTAGCAACGGCATATCAATACAACCAGCAGGCCACCTCGCTCCCGTCTATTTGTTTCGTCTGCGGCTCCTCCTTTTCGCATTTGCCTTTTATGGCGTATGGGCATCTGGGGTGGAAGCGGCAACCAGGCGGAGGCGTGATAAGGCTGGGCACATCTCCCGGGATGTACTCTATGGACTTCTCTTCGCGCAACGTGGGCATCGCCGCGAGTAGCTTCTGGGAGTAGGGGTGTTTCGGCTTCCGGAAGAAGACGTCGGCAGGTGCCACCTCCACAAGTCTCCCCGCGTACATCACTCCTATTTTATCGGCGATTTCAGACGCCAGAGCTATGTCGTGGGTAATGAGTATATAGGAGAGGTCGAATTTTGCTTTAAGCTCCTTCAGGAGGTTCATTATGTTGGCCTGAGTTATCACGTCAAGCGCCGAAGTAGGCTCGTCGAGAATCACAAGCCTAGGCCTCATCATAATCGCCATAGCTATAACCACCCTCTGCTTCATCCCGCCAGACAGCTCAAAGGGATACCTCATCAACACGTCCTTGGCAAGACCCACGGAGCGGAGGGCCTCCTCGGCTATCTTCACGGCCTCCTCCCTAGAGAGACCCAAGTGCAGAACCAGCGGCTCGATCATCTGGTCCTGCACCCTCAGTATCGGGTTCAAGGCGTTCATAGAGGCTTGAAACACCATAGAAATCTTCTTCCACCGTATCTTCCTCCTGATCTCATCTTCGTTCATTTTCGCCAAATCCACAACGCCCAGCTCCTCGTCGTAAAACAAGATCTCGCCACCCGTCTCAGCCACGTTGCGCGGCAGAAGCCTAATTATCGTGAACGCTAGAGAGCTTTTGCCGCTTCCGCTCTCGCCCACGAGGGCCATCGCCTCCCCCTTGTTGAGCCTGAAGGAGATCCCGTCAACTGCCTTCACGGTGCCTCTAGATGTGCCGTAGTACATCTTTACATTGCGCAACTCCAGCAAAGGAGGCATAGACCACCCTAAATAACACTATATATATTTACCGCTTCACGTCGCCTATGGAAGTAGTAGTAGCAGGCAACCCCACCGTGGACATAATCCACACCGCGAGCGGAACCTCCATGAGATACGGCGGCTCCGTACTATACATCTCTCTTGCGCTCGGCGCGTTAGGCGTGAGGGCAAAAGCCGTAGGGGTAGCCTCCAGAGAGGTGGCGACGGAGATAAGACAGATTCTTCAGAGGATGGGCGCGGCGCCCCAGCTGGAGGAGGCAGACGCCACAACGACGTTTGAACTCGACTACAGAACCAAGCCGAGGACTGTTAAACTCGTGAAAAAGCCGGAGAGAGGGATAAGAAAGGTGGAAGGCGACATAGTGATCCTCTCGCCGGTCTACGACGAACTTAGAGACGCAGAGGTAAAGGCGAGGAGGGTGGCGGTTGACCTCCAGGGGTACTTGCGGACACTCCTGCCGTTGCCAGCCGCGTACTTGGTGCACTTTTCCTATGACGATATACGGCTCACTGTAAGAGAACTCGTGGAGTTCGCAAAGAGATGGCCCGCTGTGGTGTATACGCTGGGCGAAGAGGGCGCCTACGTTTTACAACAGGAGAAGATCAGCCACATAAACAGCGCCAAGATCCAGACCGAAGACGTCACGGGAAGCGGCGACGTATTTCTCGCGGTTTTAGCGTATTTCCACCTCCTAAAGGGGCTCGACCTGATTTCCTCGGCATGTGAAGCCAGTAAATACGTCGCCGGCTTCTTAGCCAGGAGGGTGGTCACTAGATACGATTTTGACTGTGTTATACGAGCTGTTCCAGCGTAGCTATCCTCTTGAGAATATCCGTCCTAGTCACTATGCCCACCAGCCTTTCTTCAGAGTTCACGACTAGTAGCCGCCCGATGCCGCTAGAGACCATTAGCCGGATCGCCTCGTGGATATCCTCATCCTCATGAATAGTAGGTGGGTTAGGCGTCATGACGTCTCCAACCCTAGCCTCTAGATTGCAGGCGGACAAGGCATCCATGACTTTAGACGCCATTAAAAGGCCCACCGGCCTCCGATCCTCGTCAATCACAGGAATGCCTCTGTACCTCTTCTCGACAAACAGCTGGATGTAGGACTTCAGCGGATCCTCCGGCTTAGCCGCCACAGGGTTTGGGGTCATTATAGACCTCACAGACGTCCTGGGTATCGAGACGATCGAAGTTATCTCAACTAGCGACTCTATATCTGCCTTGATGATTTTCCCAATAAGAACCAAGCCGCTGGGAAGCGGCCCTATTCGAACCTCGCGGTCGACGTAACCCGATACGTCCCCTACCACCCTCATCGAGGCGTAAGGCTTGTCCGACAACAAGCCTATTAGGGTGATGTCAAGCGCGTACCCTATTACGTTTCCCAAGGACATTATGGGCACTGAGAAGGTTTGTCTCGAAAGCACATCAGACGCCTTTGAAGTCGGTATGTAACCGCCGTGTGGGCCCGCCTTGCTTACCACAAGCCCCATCGACTTGAGGATCGAGAGCATGTTACGCACGTACCCTTCGTGTATGCCTAATACGTTTGCGATATCTTTTGACTTGACAGGTGCAGCCTCTTTGGTATATAGTTCCATAAGCGCCTTAAGTACATTATATACAGAGTCGGAGAGGGCGGCCATTGTTAATAAATGACATAGGTATAAAAGTGTATCCGCCTCGGTAATATGCAGAAAAATACCCAATCAGCGTCGGTCTCACGTTCACGAAAATCCCCAGACCGTTTTCTCATCACGCTCAAGGCAAAAATTTAACTAAAGTTTATAAAGCAAACTAATCAACGCCATAATGTCGACGTTGATCATCGATAACGTTGACCCCCTCATAAAGGAGCGGCTAGAACAAGTAGGGATAAAGGTTGATCTACGACCTGGGATTCCGCGGGAAGAATTAATAAAGATAATAAAAGACTACAGCGTTTTGATCTTTAGGGGGAGGTTAAAGATTGACAGGGAGGTGATGGATGCGGGGATCAATCTGAAGATTCTGGCGAGATACGGCGTGGGTCTAGACAACGTAGATGTGGATTATGCGATAAAGAGGGGCATCGCGGTGGTCAGCGCTCCACATGCCCCCACCCAGAGCGTGGCTGAGCTGACCCTTTGTCTCATGCTGGCGGTGGCTAGGCGAATCCCCCTCCTAGACGCTAAGGTGAAGGGAGGCGAGTGGCCGAAGGGCAGATACGTCGGGGTTGAGCTCGGCGGAAAGACCCTGGGAGTTGTGGGGTTTGGAAGAATTGGGAGAGCGGTGGCGCATATAGCCCGCGGCATAGGCATGAAGATACTGGCGGCAGACGTGATAGACGTAAGCATGGAGGTTGAGAAGTTGGGCGGCAGACAGGTGCCGCTTGAGCACCTGCTGAGAGAAAGCGATGTCGTTACTATACACGTGGCGCTGACGCCCGAGACTTACAAGTTGCTAAACGCCGAAAGGTTGGCCCTGCTTAGGGACAACGCCATATTGATAAACACCAGCCGGGGGGAGGTGATAGACCACGAGGCTTTGTTGCAACACCTAGACAGGCTGTGGGGCGTCGGGCTCGACGTGTTGCCCGAGGAGCCCCCCAAAAGCCCCCATCTGAAGAAGCTGATAACCCACGAAAAGGTCGTGGTTACGCCGCATGTAGGCTCCGAGACCCGCGAAGCCATGAGGAGGCTCGCGGAGGAGCTTGTCTCAAACATAGAAGAGGTCATTTCGAGGATAAAGCTATGAAGTACCTAACCCCAGGCCCCGTCCAGTTGCCTAGATTCGTCATTGAGGCGATGGCGAGGCAGCCGCCTTTCCACAGAAGCGACGAGTTCAAAAAACTCTTCAAGTCGGTTCTGGAGAAGCTCGGCGCCTTGTACCCATCTAGGCCGATCGTGATGCCTGGGACGGGGACGTTGGCCGTAGACGCCATGATATATAATTACGTAAACCCAGGGGAGAAGGTGTTGGCCCTCGTCTACGGCGAGTTCGGAAAAAGAGCTGTGGAGACGGCAAAAATCAGAGGGGCAAACGTGGTGGAGGTAGAGCGCGACGCGCCGCCGGCCCCAGACGAGGTGGAGGACGTGTTGAGAAAAGACCCGGCGATAAAAGCCGTGTTGTTAATACACAACGAGACCAGCACCGGCATCGCGTATAAACAGATGAAACGGTTAATCGACGTCGCAAAGACGTACGGCGCGTTGCTTCTCGTAGACAGCGTGTCGGGGTTCCCCGCGGAGCCGCTTCCCCCCGGCGTCGACGTGGTTGCAACCGCGTCTCACAAGGCCTTGCTGGCGCCGCCCGGCGCCTCAGTACTTTACCTAGCCTTGGAGCCCAGAGCAACAGTCGGCGTGCCTCCCTCCATGGACCTCAGGAGGTTCCTAAAAACCATGGAGCACCTGGAGACCCCCTACACCCCGCCCATCCCCATATTATTTGCGCTGGACGCCTCCCTTAGCTACATCTTGGAGCTGGGAGCTAAGTACACAGATGTACACAGGGAAAGGGTTGAGTACCTATACTCGTCGCTGAGACTAAGGCCCATCCCGCCGCCTGAGACGCGTAGCGTCACTGTGACTGCGTTTCACTGCGAAAGACCGAAAGAAGTCGTCTCGAAGCTGAGGGAGGGAGGCTACGTCGTGGCAGGAGGGATGTATAAATACAGAGACCGCTCCATTAGGATAGGAGTTATGGGGGATGTTACGATGGAAGATCTTAAGAAGGTTGTGGAGATGGTCAATGGTCTGGCTTGACGAGGCAAGTTGCAAGCTCTGCATTATTACGTCGAGGACGGGGGATCTAATAAGGCTACACAGGCCGGATAAGTTGCCAGAGATCTTAAGCGAGCTCTCCCTGCTCATCCGGCAACCCAGCAGAAGCGAGGCCTTCTCCGTCAGCTTCCAAAAGGTGGCGGGGTTGGTGGGCGCCGCGGACCCATATAGGGATTACAAGGAGAAGCTCGCCGCAGTGGGCAAGCGGGTTGCAGAGGCCGTCAAGCAGAGGTTGCAACAAGTCTCGTGGGATCTGAGGACTGCGTTGAGAATAGCCGCGGCGGCCAACATTGTGGACACAAGCGTCTTGGGCTATAGGCCTAAGAAGCTGGAAGAAGCCGTGTGGGATCAGCCGGCTATAGAGGAGTATGTGGAGATGCCTCCCGCAGTGTACTACGTGCTTGACAACGCAGGGGAGGCGCAGATAGACCTCGTGGTGGCTGAGGCCCTGGAGAGAAACGGCGTTAAGCCCACCTTCGTGGTGCGCTCAGAGCCTTACGAAATAGACGTGTTGAAGGTCGACCTCGCAAGTTACAAAGTCATCACGACGCCAGGAAACATCTCTCCCGTGCGCTGGCTCAAGAACGGCTTCATCCTGGCGAAGGGCATCGCCAACTTTGAGGCATATATAGAGTGGGGCTCGGCGCCTGCGCTTCTGCTGTTTAGGACGAAGTGCGACGTGTTATCCCGCGTCTTCTCGGTGCCGAGGAACTCCCCCGTTGTGCTCAGCGGTAGGAAGGCTAAGGCTATTACCCTGTTACAATAAGCTTCACCGGGATGCCGTTTTTAGAGCATCCTTACGTATTCCCTGGCCGCCGTGGTGAATGCCAGTAGGCCTTTTGGTCTGTACACCTCTCTTGTCTTATCCTCGTATGTCTCGTATCGTTTAAACTCCAGCTCTAGCTTAACCTCCTTCATGGCACCGTTCTGGGCACAGAAAGCCTTTGACGAGGTCAGCGAAATACATGCCTCCGACCCGTCCTTTGCTGCATACACCTCCACCGTATACGGGTGGAGGATGCTCATCGGCCTCTGCCTCACCACATCATGTTGGTACCCGTGACAGCCTACAAGAAGGCCAGTAAGGTCGCTGGATGGCACGGCGAGGCCGTCCACCCGTCCTACCCGCGTAGGGGGACGAAGGCCGGGAAGGTCGCCGGGGGGCGCGGTGGGACGGCGGATCTGTTGCGTGTGGAGGAGTGGAAGGATAGAGCCGCTTCTGTGCTTTTGCGGTTTTTGATCGGATACAGCAAAATAGACCCGCAACTCTTGAGCGGAGCCGGCGAAGTGAATCTCAAGTTTAGACGCGTCGAGAAGGACGGCAGGAAGGACGACGAGAAGAAACGCGTCGAGAGGGGGTTCCAAGTGTTCAAGGTCTACGGCGGCGTTGAGTCCCCCGTCGGTGAGCTGTGGATAGGGAAGACGGCTTACTTCAAGATCAGCAGGGAGGAGCTGAGGCGCCTCGTGGAGGAGGCGAAAAGGCATAAGCCAGACCTCTCGGGGATTAAGAAGATACGGCATGCGCTGGAGTGGTTGAACACAGACGCGTCATTTGATAGAGGGTGGATAGAGGCCGCCACCGCCCATCTTTGGCAGTTGAAGTGGTATATCGCCCTCTTCGGCGAGCCGGAGTCGATCAGCGGCAGAGCCGACGTCGCTGAGGAGGGCATAAGGCCCTTCGTCATAATGCGCTGGCGTAGGGAGCGCTTAGACAGCATCATAGCTGAGGAGGGCAATGAGCTGGAGCCTCTCCTCGGCCGCCCGGTCAAGAGCTGGCGGAAGCTGGTAGATGCAATAGATTGGAGCTGGGTATTGAAGAGGGTTGAGGAGCTGGCCGACGAGTTGAAGCCCTGGATAGGCCCCGAAAAGATGGACGACGCGGAGAGGGAGGGGCTGGCGAGGAGGATGCTGGGCGAGCTGGCGCTCCTCGCCCACTTCGCCGAGGCGAGGAGGGGCGAGGACGACGGCAGGTGGCGCGCGGAGAGGGCTGTGAGGCTGGCGAAGGCGGTGGAGGCGTTAAGCGGTGGGAGGATAGCCGGCAATCACGCCGAAGAGCTGGCCCGGACGATTATCTACTACGCGGAGGGGTATAAGAAAAAGGCAGAGGGGCTCATCGAGAACCTAGCTGGAAGGGTCGGCGTCTCTAAAGAGGAGGTGCGGGACGTCGTCGACTTTGTACTGAGCGATATGTATTGCTTGGCTAGAGACTGCGCTAAGGATGCGGTTGTGAGGAAGTTCGTCGCCCCAGCCCTTGAGCTGATTATGCTGGACAAGGCGCTGAGGGGCGGATTCGATACAGAGAAGGCGTTGCTGTGGTTCGGCGAGATGTACGCAATTGCTGTAGCGGGAGACGGCCACGTGGGGCCGGATGAGGTCGTGCTGACCGTCGGTGGGGAGCTGGGCGGCGGCGCCGCACTACTGCGCCTAGCCACACTGCATCTGCTCAACCAGCTCCTGCGCGATGAATTGAAGTTCGGCGTGCATACATACGCAGTGGAGGGCAGTTACCGCATAGCCGCAAGTGGCGAGAATGCGGCGAGGTTTATGCGCCTCCTCGCCTCTGCGCCGTCGGCCGGCGGAGAGTATTTAAGTGACAAGTTCAATGAATTCGTGAAGGCGGCCCGGATAGAGGTGAGATTCGACAGGTACAGAATAAGGCTTACCGAGCGCGGACGCGTCGCCGCGGATTTGACCCTCTCGGAGGCCGGCGTCATCGTGAAGTACAACGTATATCTACGTGAGAACAAAGTGGAGCTCCGGTTCCAATCGACGGACCGTAGCCGCGTGGAGCTTGCGGCAATCTTATTAAGGCTTGCGGGCGTCACTGCAAAGGTAAAGAGGGAGGGCGTTGGAGATGAGTGGTATGTCAGAGCCACCACCGACAAGCTTGCGGCTGGGCACAAGGAGCTTAGAGACGCCCTTGCCAATATCGTTAGGGAGGCCATCGCACGAGGGTGGATAGATGCCGGCAAGGCGGAGCGCTGGCTGAAGAAGCTAGAAAGCGGACGCGTGCTGAGGGAGGGATGGCCTAAGTACGAAGTGGGGCCGGCAGACGGCGCGCTGGTAGTCAGATACGAAACCACCGACCCCGTCAGCATAGAGGACGAGGCGCGGCGGTTTAGGGATATGGGGCTTAAGGAGGGCGAACACCTCTCGGTGAAGATGCCAGAGAAAGACGGCGAGGAGGGCTACGTGTATATCCGTAGGAAGGGTCTTGAGCACGCCGCCTGGCTATCTGAACACGGCTCTGGGAGGCAACGGGAGCTGGCGGCGGAGTTCGTTAAGTACATACTAGAGAGGGCGGAGAAGGCGGGCGAAAAGGTCTACGAAAAGGCTCAAAAGGTCGTGGAGGAGGGCAAGGGTAGAGGTTCCTTGAGGCTTACGGACGTTAGGGGAGCCGAGGTCAAGGTGGGAGACAGAAAGCATGTGGTGACGGTAATAGGCGGAGAGGCCGAGTTTGAGGAGAGTCAGCGCGGCAAGAAGTTGCTGAGGATTAGGATAGCGGCGGAGGTTGACGGCGTACGGCGCGAGTACACGATTACCTTCAGCAGACACGGAGACAAAAACGAGACCACGGGCTACGCCGTGGCGAGGGCCGACGGCCCCGGCGGCAGGGAGGCTGATGCGGAGAGGTTCTCGGCGCTGATTAAGGCCCTTACGGGCAAGGAGCCTAGGGTGTGCCGCATGAAGGACGGCACTATAATTATAAAGTGTTACAGGAAGCATCTAAACGGCTTCAAGCGCTTCGCCGAGCTCGCAGACGCCGTAGAGAAGTGGCTGGAGGAGACGAGGCGGTGAGCATTCTGAAACGCTTATAAAGAGGAGATAGGGCGTCTCCATGTCTCTTCCTCAAATCGAGGCCGGGGACTGCGTAAACCCGTCGGAGTTCGGCATGCAGAAGAGGTCGCCGTTGAGACCTGATGAAGCGGGGGTCGAAATCCCTCGGCGCGTAGATATGTATAGAGCAAGTCGTCCCCCAGCCGCGCAGAGGCTATCCACGTCACATACGACAGTTGCCAGACGCTTACACGACGCCGAGACAGGTGGAGAGAGTCAGGGGGTTGTAGAAGGCGGCGGAACCCTAAAAAACGGGAAAATAAAGGACGAATACGCCAAGAGATGACATGAAGATCGCGCCGCTTGTGCTGGCGGGCGGGAGGCCGGGTCTCTTTGAGAGGCTCACCGGCAGCCTCCCCAAGACGTACGTAAAGATCGGGGGGAAGCGGCTGTATCAATACGCGGCGGACGCCCTCGCCGCGACGTTTGGCCGGGTATACGTGGCCACCCCCTACCTTGAGAAGGCGCCGTATATATACACGGAGGAGAGGGGGGAGGGCATAGAACATGCCATCCTCACCGCCGAGACCTACCTAGGCGCCGAGACCCACATACTCCTCGTCTACGGAGACGTATACG
>Ga0080007_1080029_pt1 | contig 18005 bp, 26 predicted proteins | sample OctOCTMetagenome_FD_69210 | JGI IMG/M metagenome (GOLD analysis project Ga0080007, IMG submission 69210) | Hot spring and microbial mat streamer communities from Octopus Spring Streamers, Yellowstone National Park, USA - OCT_B (SPADES... | ecosystem: Environmental > Aquatic > Thermal springs >...
TGCTCCTCCAGCTTATCCGCGAACTTTCTTAATTCTTCTATTCTCTTTATGTAGATCTCGTTTTCGTAGTCAAGCGCCACCAGGCGCTTTAGAAATTCTGTGTCCGTCAACGCGTTTTTGTCGAGTAGCTCGTAAAAGATGTAGATGTTTGCCGACCCGCGGTGGGCGCGCAATACGATGTACTTGCCGTGTCTCGCGACGCCGGTGATATGCGTCTCGCCTTCTATCTCTACGTCTACAAACTTGAGGCCATTTTCACGCGGCGCCGTGTTTACGTAACGGCGCTCCTCCACCCACCTTGCTTTTCTGTCCATAAGCGGAAGAACATGCTGATTTATAAATGTTTCGCCCCTTTTAAGGGGCGTACTTCCTTTCGGCGTGTTAGCTGGGGCCGTCTAACACATGTAAATATGTCAAGAGCAATTTCTAAACATGAGGGGCTATACGAAGATGTATGTCAAAGCGGGGTAGACACGGCGTGCTTGACAAATAGACACACCTACTAAATGTATACAGAGGCTAACATGAGATATTTGTAAAGAGGACTTTGACACACCCGCCTATACGAAAAAATCATACGAACACAAACGTAAAATCATACGAACGTCATACGAAGACGTCATACGAAATCAGGGGAGGGGGGTGAGTATGTGTTTGAATTTTCGACGTCTCTATATAGGCTATAGAAAATATATAGATAGGTAGGTGCTCTATACACATGTAAAGCATCAGCGAAAAACAACGTCATACGAAGACGTCATACGAATGACAGATGTAAAGCATACGAATACCATACGAAGTCGTCATACGAAGCCGGAGGAGGGGAATGGGGGATGTTTGAATTTTCAACGGTCTATTTAGGTCTGAGTTTGGCGCACAGCTCGGGCGCCACCTCGTACATTATCACGCAGTCGCCTAGATACCTGCCGTTTCTGTATAGGGAGGCCGCCTTCTTCGATATCTCCTCGCGCCGCGGTGTACACTCATCGAAGAGTCGCGCCACGTTGTAGCACTTGCTACCTATAAACACTATGCCCTCATTTACCGACATATCCTCACGTAGTAGTTACGCGATCTGTCGACCTCCAGCGCCACGCCTACCTCAGTCAGCAAAGCCTTTACCTTGGCCGGCTTTAAGTACGGTTCGACGTCGGAAACCAACCGGAACCAAAACCGCACTTCTGACGACGTGTAGTGTATGTTGTCCAGCTTCCGCGTGTCTATCTGCGCCACCTCCATGAACCGCCGCCGCAACTCTCTAATTAGTCGTTGTAGATATACGTAGCCGCACTTATACTCGGCGTCCTCCGGCGATACGATCCTGATGTACTCCGTTGCGTTGGCGGGAGAGGTTGCCGCGGCCTCAAGCTCCCTCCTGGCCTCGTCGAGTATTTCTTGAAGTGCCTCGGCGACCATGCGCTTGGGGTCACTTAAGAGCGAAGTCTGCTTGGCGTATTCCAGTTGCCACTCCACCGTCTTAAACGCCGATTCGAAGATTTCAACGTCCCCACACAGGTGGTTTGCGGCGAGCTTCAGAAACCTAAGGACGCCCAGCCCCTGCTCCCTCGCCGCCGTCCGCCACTGTTGCAGATACGCCGTAGGTAGGGCTATGCCAAGGGCGTAGAGCCTCTCCCTGAGGCCCCCCGTGGCTCCGAGTATTTCATGTGCGTCGTAGAAGCGTTGCGGATGCGCCTGCCGTATCACCACAGTCCACGCCCTCCTCTCAGCGCTGTAGGTAGTGAACCTGTCGCTCGTATCCACTATGGCAACGTTGGCGAAGGTGCTGAAGGCCTCCACCTCGCCCTCCTCGACCCTAAACACTACATTTTCCGAATCGAAGGCGCTCTCCGCCAGGAGCTTAAGCTCAGCCAGCTTGCCGCTGTCCAGCTCGTCTTCTCTTATTTCGTCAATGGCGATCGTCGGCGCCGTGAAGTCGACGACCCTATAAAACGCCGCCGGCGTCGTGTTGACCACGAGCTTCAACGGCCTAGCCGACAGCAGGCGGACCGTCTTCAGAAGCGTAGAGCCACCGGCGCCGAATCCTAATTTTCTAATTATTAATAATTCAGAATAGGGGGCGGCCCAGCGGAGGTAGGTTGCCACCACCCATGCCGTGGCGACGTCGTAGTACTTTTCCTCCAGCACGACGTATTGTTGCAGAACCTCCTTTACCTCTCTCGCTACGCGGCACAGCTCATAGACCGAGTTGATGTCCACGTCGGCTGTGTTGTAGTGGAGGAAGAGCTTGCCGACGCTTTTGACAGGGGCCACAACATTGAAGACCTCCCTCAGCTCGTACTGCGTCGTACCTGACGCAAAGTCGAAGTTCTTGAGGAACGCCCTCCAGTCCCCCTCGGCGGTGTGGAAGTATGTCTCCACTATTTCGCCTATTTTCCGCGGCTCCCCCTCTCCGTGAGGCGTAAAGATTACGTCCTCTACGTTCATAAACACGGCACGAGGCGCCTCAATCCGCTTTACCGAAGTCATCGCAGACAGATACGATACGACGCTGTGGACGTTGGATACGCCGAACCTCCTCAGCACGCTTATGATCTTCGCGCTCTCCAGACGCTTAGTGACGACGTCAGCCACATTTTCGCCGTCTGCAACCGTCACGAGGAAGTTCTTCGCAAGCCGGCTCACCTCTACGGTCACCTTCTTTCCCCCGTCCTCTATCTCTATCTTGTTTCTAGATATTTTATTGATCCGCATAGCCGGCGGCTTGGAGCAGATACAGTATCAGCTCGTCGTAAGACCTAAAGCCATGCGCCGCTTTAGTCACCGCCAACAGCCTGCGCGTCTCCGGCCTTATGAATATCGCCACGTAACCCTTTTTCACATGGACTTTACTCATAGATATCTAAGATTTCTAACATATTTAAGCTTTCCCTCAGACCGATGCGTCGGCTCGAGTTATATAGTTTCTATAGCCTATATAGAGACGCCGTACGAAAAACACACCCCCTCCCCCCCTCGCCGTTTTCGTATGACGTTTCGTATGACGTTTCGTATAACCTCGCACGACGTAAAAATATCATTCGTATGTTTTCTTCGTTTAGGCAACAAGTCTCGACATATGTAAAACCACACGCCATCCAATTTGATACATGTCAAGTCGAATTTCGACATTTCTGAATACAAAAAACACACCCCCCGCCTTTTTCGCACGCCTCTTCGCACGACGTTTCGATTCTTTACAAAGCTGTCTAGAAACGTAAAGAGGAAAGTTGACGCGTACGCATCGACAGGTGCAACAGAACTTTTAAAAATCGATACGGACTTCTAGACATGTGGCGGGTTGTTGTGGCGCTATTTGTGGTGGCCTTCCTCGACGCGGTGTCTACGTACATAGTGGTCACATTTGGCTTGGGCATGGAGGCCAACCCAGCCGTGGCCGACATAGTCAACAACAACCCCGCCGCGCTTTTCCCACTGGCTGTCGCCAGCGCCGCTGTTCCGTCAGCGGCGTTGTATGTAGCCATGTTGCTAGAAGGCAAGCTCCTGGCGCGGCTACGCTTAGTAGCTACGCGTCTCGCAACAGCGGCGCTCCTTGCCGCGGTAGCGATTAGAGCTGTCGTAGTTGTGAACAACGTCTCGATAATTGTTACTGCTTTCGTCTAGTTATCAACAGTAACATCAGTCTCGTGGCTAGGTAGGCGGTTCCCGCCACAAGAGCCCACACACCGTGCTGCTTGACGCACATCCGTAGCCACAGCCGTGACAGACGGCGTCAACATTTATAAACCTCTGCGCTTCCTTTCCTGACTGCCCCCGCCGTCGCGAAGGGGGCAGAAACACGCCCAGCCCCCGCGGCTGGGGCAGGGGGCGATGTTGGGGTCATCCCCAACCCGGGGCAACATTGCCCTGGGCTGGGGCTCACCTTCACTCCATTTATATCTTCTTTATCTATATAATGATGATGACCGTCCTAAACCGCGGAACATGATGAGCAACGGCTTTCTGACTCCCCCGGTCTGGTTTGGGAGCCGTGCGGCACGCAGAGCCGTCGCCGGGGGTTGATGCAACACTAGTCCGCTGAGCCGGTTTTTCGTACGCCGTTTCGTATGCCATGCGGAAAACGCCTACGCTTTTTTCGTATGACGTTTCGTATGACGTAGCCACAGTTGCGGCTTTAGCGTTCCAGCGTATCGAAGAGTTCGGTGAAGATGAAAGGTATGGAGACGCCTATCGCTATGCCGGCAACAGTTATCAACAAGTCGACAAACCTGTCAGGCATGGCGAGATATGCGAGAAGCATCGAAATGACTGCGGCGAGGGTTAACCCACCTAGGAGCTTCACAGCCCTATCTATACCTATCTTTTAATACTTTACATCTGCGTCATGCCTTACACAGCCGTCTGCCACAGCTAGGACTTCACGTGGACGGGTTGCTCACCAGCGTGAGGAGCCACTTGCCTTTTTTGCCGCCCCTCACCTTCTGCATATGCAACGCCCGCTCGATCACCTCCACCCTATATATGCCGTCCGGCAGTATGTCCTCTATCAGTTTGTACGTCCTATAGTCTAATTTGAGGAGAAACCTGCCGCGTATCTCCGTCAGCATCTGGGCCATATCTCTGAGGTCGTTTACGGTAAACGGCGTGCCGTAGTACTCCTTACTCCTGTCCACGTAAGGCGGGTCGAGGTAGAACACAGTCCGCCCCGTGTCGTACTTCCTGATTACCTGCCGAAAATCTAGGTTCTCTATTATGATGTCCCTCCACGTCTCGGCGTACTTCACAATAGCCCAGACCCTGCCCCTATACGCCCTGGCCTCGTTTTTACTTGGTTCAATGTTGTAGGCAAAGCCTTTCCGCGTAATGTTGCCGTGGAAAGACGTGTTGTATGCGTAGAAGACCAAGGCGGCGGCCACAAGCGACGCGAAGTCCTGGTTTACCTTTGCCATGTCTCTGACGATGCGGTAATACGAGCGGCTGTACGGCAGGAGGCTTAAGATGAGCGCCAGATGCTCCGGGTGCTCCCTGACGTACCTATACAGCATCGTGAGCATGTCGTTTATGTCGTTGTAGATAATGTTGCCGAAGACCTTACGGCCCGCGGTCTGCGACACATATCCCGAACCACCGAACACTTCGACAAGGGTACACTTAGGACGCAGACACAGCCGCTCGAGCCGCGGCAGTAGCACATCGGCTATGTGGTAGTCGCCACCTGGCAACCGCAGTATCTTAGCCCCACCCCTGCCGATGACCTCCTCCAGCCAGCGGCGCAACTCTGTCACATCTTTACCCATATAACAGACGCGCTTCTTATCATTTTCATAGTGCTCGATACGCATGTAGTAATTTTTGTTCACTTTTACACGGGTGAGGTATCCCAATTGTCCGCACCTGGGGCAGACGACCTTCACGACGCGAAGAATATCTGTCTAATTAAAGTTTCCACTAGGCTTAGTGGTATAGACGCCGCGTCGCATGACGCCGTCTTTTACACTAAACTTAGTGGAAGATACGCCGTAGGTGCCCCCGCCTTTACATACCACTAAAGTTAGTGGAGAACACGCCGAAGACATGTCCGCCTTTCCCAACCACTAAAGTTAGTGGGACATGTTTTTAAGGGGTGGCTAAGATACGCCGTGGCGCAATACGAAGACGTTGCCGTAGCCATCTGCCGAATCATAAGCACGTCGAAGACGCGGCGCTACGTCGTCACGGCTAGGGCAGTCATGCGGGTGCTGGGCCGCGAGATTCCCCACGGCGCACTCCGCGCCGCGCTGAACAAGTACGGCTTCAGCTACATGCCTGTCCACAGGTCGGACGTAGGCAAATACGTAGTCGACGCGGAGGCCGCCAAGCCCCTCTGCGAAAAAATAATGAGGAGGAAAAAGAGGTTTTTTAATCCTCGCTTTTTCTAAACCACGCCGCGGCTGCGCCTATGCTCATCAGCAACACGGCGGCGAATATGAGCGCCGCCGCCACCGACGCGCCGAAGAGGTAGTACGTAAATAAGGCGGTGGCTAATATGGCGAAACCCGCCAAAAAGGCCGCCGTCGCCAGCGACCTCCTCGACGCCGCCCACGCCGTCGCTACAGAAGCCGCCGCCGCGGCGGCGCTGAGGCTGGAGGCGCCCGGGAGCGGCGCCGGGGTGAAGCCGCCTCCGGCCGGGGCGCCCGCGATGTGCCACCTCTGGAGCTCGTTCAGCACTGTTCTGAGCCACGTCGACGTGGCTGAGTCCATGCGGATGGTGCCGACAAAGCGCGGCTGGGACGCCAAGAAGTCTTGTATGTTTTTCGTTGCGTTCGCCTGTTGGCTTAGCCACTGCTGGAGCGCGTTGAGCGTCGCGTTTAGCTGCTGATTCAGCGCCTGCATGAGCGCCTGCCAGACAGCGGCGTAGAACTCGTCAGGGTCGATGGGGTGCGCCGCCACAAGCGTGCCAGCTGATGTTATGTTGTAGCGCCAGCCGTGCTGATATCTATCGCCCGGTATCGTCACCCACGCCCTCCCCCAGCAGAAGTTGTATGTGCTGTTAAAAACCCGCATCTGCGTCTGCGTGTTGCTGAATATGCCATCCCACCGCAGCCTCCTGCACTTCCCTGGCTGTATCTCGTCTACGTATGAGTACGCAGCTGGCGACGAGTGAGGCTGGTAGATGCCGACGTAGAGGGTGATGGTGTGTGAGTTGCAGACTTCGACCTCCTTCGCGCGGCTGAGCGGGATGAGCCTGGCCAGCCACGCGCCAGGGCTCGACGCGGCGGTTCTGTACGCGGGGCACGCAATCGTGCGCGTGTTGTACAGACCTCTGCCGTCGCTGACCGACACCTCGGCTACTGAGTAGCGCGTGGCGTAGATAAGCAAGTAGTTGTTAGATAGCCCCGTCCTGTAGGGGCCGTTGAGCAGCAGATAAGACGTGAAGTTGTTCTGGATGGCTACAAGCTCGCCGCCAGCTGTAAGGTTCATGTGCGGCACATACAGGTACAAGATGCCGTCGCCAGGCGGGGGAGGCATCGTGTAGACCGTGCCGGCGCCAACAGGGGCAAGGTATATGGTTCCGGAGCCGCCGTCAAGCGTTGTGTTCCGCAACGCACTGAAGTGTCTAGGCCCGTACCACTCAGTTGACTGCTTTCTGAAGATCGCAGTAAGGACGCTCGTGCTGTTCGGCATCACGTAGAAGCCGAGACCCATCGGAAACAGAAACATGGCGTGGCCGCTGTAGCATGTCGAACCCGTGCAGTACGTATGCGGGCTACCGTGGAAACGGAAGTGGTAGATGTGCTGTGTGCCGTTGAGCCACCAGCCCCAGCCCTTCGCCCTCGCCGTCGGCATGTAGAATACGTAAAGATACACAGACCTCGTGAAGTTGGTCACCGAGGAGATCCTCACTACGTATCTATACGACGTGCATGTGTTGGGGTCGAGCCAGTAGAGGGGAAGCGGCGCGTTCTGCACCGTGTAGCTGCCGCTGGTCATGATCATGAAGGCGTGGTTAAGCGTCATGTTGCAGACCGTGTATCTGTCCGACGTCATGCCGTTTACGCTGAACGGCCCCGACGAGTAGATGTAGCCAGCGGGGATGTAGATCGTGGCTGTCAGCGGCGAGTTGACAGCGACGTACCTCAGCATGTCGTAGTCGGTATTTACGTAGTAGTCGCCGATGGAGGGGTAGTTCTTGTAGGCCCAGACCACATGCGTCTTTTTGTTATCTGCCGTGAAGTTCAGCTTCAAGACGTATACACATCTGCTTGGGTTGTCCACTGCGCACATCCTGGTGGTGTTGGATTCAAGCCAGTAGCTGAGCAACACGTCCCACTGAGCCGCGGCGGCGGAGACGGCGAGCAGAAGCGCGGCAAGCAGAGCGCTACGCAGAGACATAAGCCGCAACCTTCCGCTTCACTGCCCCGCTGAGGAGTCTATGCTTCTCCAGCCAACCATATACAATTTCGGCGACGCGATGCGCCTCCGCGGCGCCTCTGTGCTTCTTCGCCAAGGCGATTAAATACAGCGCCCGTTTCTTCGCCAGGGCGGGCGTCATCCTTATGCGTCGGCAGGAGCGGTCGTAAGTCCAGCCACGGCGGAGCTCAACCTCCATCAGGTACAAGATGGCCCGCGCGGCGCGCTCATCTATCCCGGAACCTGGCGCAGAGACGCGCTCGTGCTGGGCCCAGCAAGAGGTGGGGCCTTGGTAGATGTTCCTCCTTGACATAAAGAAAAACGACAAGGTTTATTTTAACCTTTTAGCGTTTGAAGAACGCCGTTGCGATGATAAATACCACAGTCAGCGCGGTCAGCCCCGCGGCTAGCGGCGCCAGCGGCGTGTAGGCCGCCGCTAAGATCCATATCGCGGCGGTGGCGACTGCGAGAAACACCGCCACCCTGGCCAGCTCGTACACCATCGCAAGCGCAAATGTGCCGAAGGCGACGCTTGCCAGCAACAGGTAGATGAAGTCGTCCTGCGGCGTCGGCATGCCGGGCCCAGACACCGGCGGCGCCGACAGCGTAGAAGGCGGTTGCCATGAGCACGTGAAGTTGGCCAAGACGCCGCCGGGCTCGGCTGATACCTGCGTCACCTCCTGCGTCCGTGTGGTGGTCGTCGTTGTGCCGTTCACCTCCACCTCGTCTACACTAATCACAGTCTGAACCTTGGTATACGTCTTAGTCACTGTGTAGTAGACGACGCCGCACTGGGCGCTCTGGCACGCGCCGTGCGCCGCCGACAGCAGTGCGATTACTACGGCGAGACTAATAGCGAGTGCGGTACGCCACATAGCCCACTATGAACGTGACCAGGATTATGGCGAAGTACGTGAAGTACTGCCCCGCGTTGGGCGGCGCAACGTACTCGTTGTACGTGACGACCTCCGACGCGGTGGACTTCATATAAAACGGCACGTACTCCACCAGCAGGTAATACGCCATGAGGACGACGACGGCGAGGATTATCCCACCCAGGAGCCTCATGGCTTGTTTCTATATCTATTTTTTAATTCTTTACACCACCTCCTTCCGCACCTCCAGCAGTACAGCGGCCACGTGTTCTCGAAGTGCTCAGCCGCCTCGCGCAAGACGTAGTATACGTCTACAGTTTCGCCATTTAGCCACCTCCTCGTGTGCTCTCCGACTGCGCCGTTCATCCGTGCATGCCTAATCAGCGCCTGCCTGATGGCTTCGTCTCCCTTCGACGCCCTGATGAGGGTCACCACGAACGACGTCAAGAAGTCGGTCGCCATCCACAAGTCCACAAACGACGCAACGAGCTCGTCCCACCGCGTGCGCGCCTTCTGCGTAGTCAAGCTGTCGCGCAGTACACACGGCAGGAAAAGCACCACCAGGGCGTAGAAGTCACGTAGCTTCACGCCACTCTATGTCGCACTTACTGTCCTGCGCTTTCTGCGTCGGCGGCGGGGGGAGCCTCGCGGCGGGCCGCCGCGGCAGAGAGGGGCGTCTCAGCGCGGTGCGAACCCCAGCGGACTCAAGCCACACCGACGTGAATATCAGCAGAACGCCGACAGCGGCGTCTAGCAACAAGTTCTTGAACACGCCCCACTCAGTATACCACAGCGGACGCGCCGCAGATCCGTAGTTCAACGTAAACGTCTCCACGAAGAATAGATATGCAAATTCTATGGCGGCGAATATCAGCGCCAGCCAGCCGACGTCTGCCAACACCTCGTGAATTTTGAGACGCCTCCGGTTTATGAAACGCTCCACAGCCACGGCAACGGCGGCGATAAATAGGGCCATCATGGTCTCTCCTCCCTGTGTCTCCTGCGGAACAGGTGCGCCAGGAACGCCCAGGAGCCGTAGGGCTCTACATAGCTGAGGGCGGCGACGCCCCTCGCGGCGCTCCATATCAGCCCCTGCGCCGCCTTGATCAGCCTAAGCGCCCTAAGCGCGTCGTGCGCGGCTCTAAGGCGCTCCTCTGGCACCGCCTGTTGCTTCGCTCGTTCAAACCTGGTCGTGTAGATCAGGTGATGCGCTAGGTACATGATGTTTGTTGCAACTGCAACTGACTTCGCCGCGAGACACTCAGCACGTGTGCATGGATCCGCCACAGCCAGCGTGGAGACCCACTGAGACGTCGTTGCGCTGATGATGGCCCTCAAATCGCTCAACGCTTTGTGGAACTCAAGCTCTTGGGTAAAGCGGTAAGACGTCAGCCTGTCCAACACGTCGGCGATCCGCCCGACGTCGTATTCATGCGCCAAGGCGTCGTAGAACCACGACGCCGTCTGGACGCCGCCTCTCTGCGTCTTAGGGGCAGGCGGCGTCTGCTGTTGCTGAGACGGAGTAGGCGGTGCAGACGGCGTCTGCGTCTCTTCTCCCTTTTTCTTACCACGTCTAGGCGCAGGTATCATAGCCTGCCCTTGGCGGCTGGCGTCGGTATGCGCATCTGCACGAAGCGCTTGCTGTGCACCCACGCCCAGGGATACGACCACGACAAGGCTACGCAACATTTCGTGGAGACCCACTTCACGGCGAGGGTTTCGTCTCTAGATGTATACATCTTCCCCCACTCGGCAAAGTAGAGGATGCGCCTCTTCGGCACGGGCGTCGGGAGGAAGCGCCACAGCGCCATTGGCGGTTTGGCCCAAAGCCACGCCGCGGCGAAGACGTTGCCGTTCCTCTCCGCATGAGTCGAGACGTCTTTCGCGGCTTCGGCGACGCTGGTTGGGACTACGCGCATGCCGCCAGGCGCCGACGCCGAGAAGCCGCCCCAGTCGTAAACCACAGCGCCGAGCCGCCTAGGCGGCAAGCCCCTCCCGTACCACCACATCATTTTGACCAGCAACTCTACGGCCTCCATAGCCCGAACCTGCTGAGCGTCTCCATTATCTGCGGCAGTAGCATGGGCAACATCACCAGCATCGCGATGGCTATGACGCCGAGGACGAGCCAGCCCGAGCCCCTCTTCGCCACCGCCTTGGCCAAGCGCTCAAACGTCCTCACGTTCTGCAACCAGTGCTGGAACTCAGCATACGCCGCAGTCAGCATCGTGTTGACGTCGGCATGGAGCGCCTCTATCATCCTCTCCACCTGCGCCGGAGAGGTGTCTACGGCTACGATGAACCTGCCGTCTACGGAGATGCTGTAGCGCTCCGAGAGACGCTTCTGCACCACGTTGTTGATGAGGTCGGCGAGACACTCCTCCACGCTGGGTTTGTCGGGGCACAGCACGGAGAAGTACGACAGCGAGAACATCCTCGACGCAGAAGGCTCGTAGCCAGACACTGCCTGCTTATCCCCCACCGCCGTGATGTTCTGCGCCAGCAGAACCCTCCACAGCCGACCCTCGTCGTCTCTGAGGGGCTCCCTCATTACAAAAGCGATGATGGGGCCTCTTTTGCTTTGATACAGCTCGATGTGCGGCGACACGACGGCGAACCTCCGTGCGATGACCGCCGTGCCGTCGTCGAGGAAGGCAACAGCCTGGACAGCAGACACGTCTGTTATATTCTATTAAGATATAAAGAACTAGAGCGTGAAGCGCTGACCCACGGCGTGGAACAGCGCCGCCTTCTTCAGCAGGGCGGAGTAGGCATACAGCGCCTTCACCGTCAGGTCAATCTCGGCATCGTCATGAAACTGATAATTAACGGCGTCATCAAGCGTCCTGATGTCGGGGCACTTAGCCACGCCAACGTGTCTCAGATACCTCATCATTATGACGCACACAGAGTTATCCGCCTCCGAAACCTCCAGGGCCCGAGCCAGCGCGATTATGTTAAGCGCAGACTCTATCCGCTCCTCCGCCGTACGTGCGCGGAGGAGACGCTTGAATTCACGTATTGTCTCTCTTACAAGAGACGCCTTAGCCTCGGCGAGGATGAAGCTACTCCTCGAATCCATACGTCTCCGCGATTATCTTGTTCAACGTAGTGGAGCACCGCTCAAGAGCCGCGCTCCGCGCCTCAGCCTCGCTGGCGCATATAGACGTCTGCATCGCCGCCGCAGGGTCGGCGCACAGAGCCAGCAGCTTGTCGCTACAGCACACGACGAATTCGGCGATGAATTCGAGGTCGGGACACACCGTGCGGAGTCTCTCCAGAACCCTAGCCCAGTTGAACCGACTCACCGCCTGGAGCCAAATCTCTTGCTCCCTAGTGATCACGTCCCTACGCTACACTCACGTTATAAAGGTCAGCAGTTGTTCCAGAAGAACCGCGCCGCAACATCTCCGGGGGCTTCGCCGCGACACGACGGCTTAACCCTTATCACGGCGTCTTTCACTGCCTCCTCTACGTTGCGGTACGTCGCCTTAGTCTGCTTCACGACAGGCCGCGGAAACGGGGCCTCCCGCGCCACGGCGAATATCAACGCGCGCTGGGGCGGCTTAATGAACCTAAGCGCGTCGGCAACCGCTAGCGGGTCGATCACGACAACGGCGCCGTATTCATCGGCCATGTTGATGACGTATGAGTAGTCGCTTTGGGGCCGCCGCACCCACCACACCTGCCTGCCCTGCGTCGAGTAGTAGAGCCAGATTGCGACAATCGTCAGCTCAGGCGACGCTAGCCACAGCGCCCACACACCCCTCTCCGTCTCGATAACGTAGTGGAGCTGTCCAGCGTCGACGGGGTGGAGCATGTAGTACCAGTCCGTCTCCGCCTGCGCCGCGCGGGGGTCATCCACCTCGGCGAAGTTCTGCGCATTTGCGGGGGCCCGAAGCCCCCTGAGTTTGGCATAAGTTTCAATCATCTCCCTAGTGGGAAGCGGCACCGCCACTGGCTTCAGCCTGCCCCCCCTCAGCAAGGCAGGGTCGAGCTTATGAGGCGCTACATTTGTCGTCACGACCACACCGCCACGCCGCATCTCCTGCACCGCCGTGAGGAGCACATTAACGGTGTCCCACATCCGCTCCTGCGTAAAGCGTTGCTTGAGAAACACGTCGCCCTCGTCGAAAACTACGACACAGTTTGTCTTCTCAGCCTCCTCCACGGCGCGCTGGACGTTCTCCTCAGTCTCCCCCACCCACTTGCTGATTAGCTGACCAGGCGACTTGATTATGACACACCGCCCCCACTTCTTTGCGAAGAAGCGCGGCGCGTAGGACTTCCCCGTGCCAGGTGGGCCGTAGAGGAGCAACTTACAGGGACTGTCGTAGACAGAGAAGTATTTGTCAAGCTCTTCAATGACGCGGTCGTACTGGACGTAGAGCTCCCCGGTGGAGAGTTGCTCAGCCCGCCACCCGGCGCCCCTCGCAACCACCTCCACGGCAGGGAGCTCTCTGACCTGTGTATAGCCAGCGACCTCGAAGCAGTCCCTGGGGCGGCGCCACAACACCGCGCCGCCGCGTTTAACAGCCTCGATACACGGCCACACTTCTTTATTATATTATTAGATAATAAAGAACGTGGCGTGGGAGGCGTGCAGACGGCTCTACGGCGCCGAAAGCGATCTAGACGCGGTTAAAGAGGCGCTTAGGCGGGGGGACGCGGCATGCATCAACGTCTACCTCAACCAATTCGAAACGATTCTGCTGTTGGAAAGACCAGACGACGTCCTGGACGAAGGTGACCGCCTGCTTCTGCGCTACGGCGACCAGTATGTGGAGCTCGTCGTTGAAGAGGAGCGGAAGGAGGAGTCTACAGTGCGTAGATCGATGCTCAGGATAATAACGACGCGGGAAAAAAGGGTGGAGTTTTCGGGCTAGGCGAAGACGAAGGTCTCCCTCTGCGCGGCTAGGGAGCGCCAGGCGAAGCCAGAGCCGAACACCTTGTCCAGCCAGTTTGCAAAGCTCTCGCGCGGCAACGGCCTCGGCAGGTGGGGAGGCAGCACTATCGGCGCGCCGACCGCGCGGCTGATAAACGCCAGCACCGACGCCGCAGGCATCGAGAAGACGTGCGCCGGAAGCGCCGGGATTATCAAACGCAACGTCTCGCGGTCAAGGACGACGCGCTCAGTAGCGTCTGCAACCCGCACCTGCTCATCAACAGCGCGGGTAACCTGCTCCTCCTCGGCGCGGGACTTCGGCGGTTGCTCAAGGCGGGGGGTCGGGGCTTGTTCATCCCTAACGCGCGGCGTCTGTTCATCTGACGTACGTACGGTCTCCCTGGTACGGATCCTCGGAGTCTGCACATCTGCCATTTCTACACCGCGCACAGCAACGGGCCTCTCCTTAGTCAGACGTCTCCTCAGCAACGCCCTCAGCCGCGTCTGGACGTCTGGCAGTTCCTCCAGCCGCGCAACAACACGCCCCTCCTCCTTAGGCTTGATAATCAGAACCTGCCCCTCTCTCGTAACTGGGCCCTCCGCACCAGAGACGCCCGTCTCGGGAGCCTTAAATTGGTCGCTCTTAGGCCCTATCCGCTCTATCGGCAACTTTTCGGACGTGGGTTGCGGCTCCGGAGCTGGCTTAATGCCCATGCGGCTCTGGAGCGCGTCCTCTATCAGCGACCTTAGCTTGTCCACATCGACGCCCATCTCTGACGCACGTTTCTGAAGAAGCGCTTCATCCATCAAAATCTTCTTCAGCTCCTCCGACGGCAGCTCCGCCAGTCTCTCCCACTGCCGCTCCCTTAAGAACAGCGAGGCGCGCTCCGCCAGCGTCTGCTCGTCTACGCCGAAGCGCCGGGCGTATCTGCCCAACAGTGCAGGATCCTTAGTCAGCTTCTGAAGCAGGTCTATGTCCACCTTCTGGAGCCACTCCGTTAAGTCCCTGCGCGGCGGGCCTGGCGGCATCTCCTGCACCGCCCGCGCCAGATCCTCTATCGTGCGTCTCTCTAGCTCAGCCCGCCGGACGCCAGTCTCCAGCCCCGTCATCCGCGCCGTCTCTATGTACTGCTTCAGTAGCTCGTATTTGTCCCTGATTGGAAGCACCTCCTTCAGCAGTTTGGTGTACCGCGCCTCGTCCTCGGGGGACAGCGGCCCCTTCTGTCTCGCCTCATAGAGCTTATGAAACTCCTCCACCTTCTTCTGCCACTCCTCGAACTGCCTCACAAGGGCGTCGTACTTAGACGTGTCGCCCTTCTTCAGACTGACAACAGCCTCCTCGACTTCGTTCATGAAGGCCTCGCCTTCGAGGTCGCGCCACGCCAGACCCCCCTGCCGCCGCCTCAGCACTTGTTGCGTTGCGGCTCTGAGTTGCGGAACCGAGACGCCTGCGGTCAGCGCCTTCAGCGCGCTCGCTATATCCGCCGCCACCGTGCTGGCAAGGCCGACCTCGAAAAAGGCGCGGGGAGCCTCCTCGGGGAAGCCCTGCACGGTGCGCGTCGCCGCGGCGCCTGTGCCCCCCACGCCGAAGCCAACCGCCGTAATCGCCGCCAGTTGCTTGGCGGCTTCTCTGGTCATGCCCGCCAGCCCGGGCGCCGCAGTCAGCGCCAGCACCACAGACCGCCCAGCCACCTGCCCAGCCACGTCTTCAGCCGACGTCGGCACGCCCATCGCATGCATCTTCCTCTCGAGGTCATCCAGAGACGTGGCTATGTCTGACACCTTCTGGGGCAGGCGGACATCCGTCAGCGGCTTGTTTCTGCCCTCATGAATGTAGTCAATCGGCACAGCGCCGCGGAGTTGCGGGGCCTCCCCCCTAGGGGGGCTCGGCGCCGATGCGCCGAGCTGCCGTAGCTGCCTAAAGACGTGCTCGAAGTACTCCCTCTCTACCTCCTCGTACGGCTTCCGCTCCCAGATCGCCTTGCCCCACCTGTACAGCGACGGAATTCCGGTAACCTCCGCCAGCGCGTGCACATTTATCATGTGCTCGCGCGTCAGCGTAAGCGTGTTCGGGTCTATGCGCGGTAGCTGGGGCGGCGGCGCAGTGGGGCCGCTCCACCGCATCAGCTGTGGGAGGTCAGACATGTACAAAAAAGAGCGTCGTTTTTTATTTCTTCGCGCCTACCGCTCCCTTATTACTCGCCACACAGTAAACGCCGCGGCGGCGAAGGTTGCGGCGACGATGATCCAGCCGACCTTACTTACCTCGCCCCAGAGGTCTTGATACTGCAGAAAGATGTCTATGCCTGTGAGCTTCTTGAATCCGTCGGCGACGGCAGACATCGCCGTGTTTGCGGCGACTGTGGCTATGGCGACGACCGCCAAGACGGCGATGATCGTGAGGGGGCCGACGGCGTCGCTCGTCACAGCCCGCGCCACCTAACCAGTATCGCCGTCAGGAGCACAGACGCCACGGTCAAAGTCGCGGCGTTGTCCTTGACGAAGGCTGCAAGCGCGGCGGCGGTTGAATATGCAGGCGAGCTCAGGCTAGCAGGGGGCTCAGGGAACGCAGACATAAACGCGTCGATAAACAGCGCCGTGGCCCACGGCCAAATCGCCGACACGATGACCATGAGGATGACGTTGCCCAGAGTCAGCTCCCCCCTCATACCCTGATCGACACCTGGCCCACCACAGTTTTGACGAATAGGAACATCCTCCACGCTATGTAGTAATTTGTAACGAACTGGGCGAAGGCGGCGATGGCGGTGACAGCCCACCCGGCCCACGCCGCCCCGAACTGGGACAAGACGCCGCTGGCGAACTGCGCCAGCTGAACCAGCCACGTCATCAAGTTGTAGAGAAAGACAAAGATGGTCATGAGAGCGTTTATTGCCGATAAGTTCGAGAAGATGTCGTTAGAGACGGCGTATCCGCTTACGTTGTTCTCCACAAACCAATTAACCCACGACGCCAGCGGCGGCAGGTCGTTCAGCGTTATGAGACCGGCGTTGGCGACGCCGACTGTGACAAGCGTATACATCAAAGCCGACAATACGGAGAACCTGAAGAGCTTCTCACCCCACTCGTTTATGAAGTCAAACATGTGCAGATACTAGCCACATCTTTAAAAACCCTCACGGCGTCCAGCCGCCTGCGGCCGCCGCGGCGAGGCGGCTCAAGACCTCGAAAACCAGCACCAACATGGCAAACGCAACAGATGCGACAAGCGCAACAAGCGCCTCTATCCGCAGTGTGTATTGAACTGCACACGTCTCGACTGGATACGTCTGCGTAGTGGTGACAGGCACGCCGAGCGAATTCGTCGTGGTTGTGGTCACAGTGGTCGTCGTGGTAGCGCAAGCCTGCCCTGCAAACTCCCTCATGTCGCCTGCGGCCACTATTGCCGACAGGATGAACGCTGCCAGGACGTAGCCCCTCGGCACGCGGCCGTCGAGCAGATGCGCTATCAGCAGAGCGATGGCGAGGCCGAACACGATGAGAGAGACCACGTAATAATAATAACTAGATAATATAAAGAAAAAAAGGGGGTTGGTTTGGGCGGCTTGCGCCGCCTACCTCCTGACCTTCCTCTTCCTCCGCCTAGCCATAGCCCTCCTCATGCCCCTCCTGCGAACTCCCTCCATATCCTCTTGAGGAAGCCGAAGGCTATTACGCCGACGACCAGCGCGCCCATCAGCGCCACCACGATGCCGAAGCTGGTTACCGACGTGTATATTGCCTGCTCTCCCTGTCTCGTAATCGTGGCGTTTGTGGCTGGCCCGAGGGCGTTCAGCACGTAGCTACCGACCGCCGCCGCTATCGCCACAGCCGCGGCCGCGATTATGAGCACCACAAACGCCCCGGCGCCCTCCCGGATCTCAGCCGTGAAGCGTACGGGCAAATTAGACGCCGTAGGCGGCGTCCACGCCGCGGGCACAGACGCGGCTGGCAGACGGCTTAGCAACGCGACAGCCACCGACTTAACAGCTTCGTACGCCCTTTTCATCTTTTTCGTCTTTCTCCTCGTTCTCATAACTTTAGACATGTCGCCGTTGTACATCTCCTTTTTTAAGCCTTAACGGCGTGGTGCACGGCGAACTCACGCTTCTGCCAGCAACGCCAGGTTGTTCACAACTACCGCGGCCCTGACCAAGACCGCCACCGCGCAGATCGCCAGCGCGACCTGCACAACCCTGGCGCGTAGCGGTGCAGGCAACCTGCCAGCAAGTCTCTCGACAGCAAAGGTGGCCATAGACAGAGGCGCGGCGCTTATCAGAGCCAGGGGGAAAACCGCCGCTGGGTTGCTGTTAATGACGTCAGCCACGGCGGGGTTAGCCTCCACGCCCAAGCCAAGCGTAATTACTAAATACGTCGACAGGGCGTCTAGCAGGGCG
>Ga0080007_1066975_pt1 | contig 17967 bp, 22 predicted proteins | sample OctOCTMetagenome_FD_69210 | JGI IMG/M metagenome (GOLD analysis project Ga0080007, IMG submission 69210) | Hot spring and microbial mat streamer communities from Octopus Spring Streamers, Yellowstone National Park, USA - OCT_B (SPADES... | ecosystem: Environmental > Aquatic > Thermal springs >...
GCTGGTAATAACGCGGGATCTTATCTTCATGCGGGTTCCCCGGGACGTACTGCGGATGATCCGCATCCCAAAACTTCTGAAACAGGTGATGCGCCCTGTCGGTGCCGATCTCGTGAAGCACGAAGACGTCCCAACCCCGCTCAAGAAGGCGCTCAGCCGCCCTAAACCTAAGCTCCGTCATCTCCACAAGCGCCTTAAACGCCTCCTCCTTCCTATCAGTACGGTACTCTACGTCGAAGACGTAGTGGCCAAGCTCCGACGCCAGCTCAGGCGGGTAGGTCCACGGCCGCCCCGCAGGAGTCAAGAAATCGCTAACCCACACCCCGTAAGACCTCGGAGGGTACCCAGGCGGAAGGCCGACGACGACAGACCGGAGCCCCCGCCTCTCCCAAACGTACTGCTCCCGCAACTCACGCGACGTCACCACATACCCCCGCCGCGACGATCTGCCCAGATGCCTAAACCCGTAGATCCCCAACTCCCCCGGGTCCCGCCCCGTAAACATGGAAGCCCAGACAGGCACCGTGGTAGGCGGATCCGCCGCCCGCATGACCCCCCTCGACCCCCGAGACACCACCTCCGCAATGTTAGGAAGAGAATCCCTAAGCCGCTCAAACACCTCAACAGGCATGCCGTCCAGAGCCAACAACCCTAGCCACGGCACATAGATGCGTCACATATACAAAAATTAACGCAATGCAGAAACATTCAGCGGAAAAAATAAAAAACACGCAACGAGAAAAGACATGCGCAAACGCACAACCGTATCGATACCCACAGCCCTCTACTGGCAACTAGAAGAAATGATACGCGGCAGAGGCTTCACCTCAGTCTCCGAATACGCCACCTACGTGCTGAGAGAAGTGGTAGCACTCAAAAAAGGCAAAGACCCCCACCTCACCCCAGAAGACCTAGAACAAATACGCAAAAAACTAGAAGCCCTAGGATACATCTAAGGTGCGAAAACTATATATAACGGGGCCACACAGCCGCCGTGCCATGCGTCGACATTGACGACAAGCTGTGGGAGGTCCTACAGCGCGAGGCCAAAAGACGAGGAGAAGACCCACGCCAAACCCTCAAGCGGATACTAGAACTCTACTTAGGCTACGGCGAGGAAGAAGAGAAGGAAATAATACGCCGCCTACGCGACCTCGGATATGCGTAAGCCAAACATCGTCATCATCGTCCTCGACACCCTCCGCGAAGACCACGCCCAAGATCTAGACAGGTTGCTCGACTACGGCTTCGTCAAATACCAAAACGCCATAGCCCCCGCCACCTGGACTCTACCCTCCCATGTCTCCATGTTCACCGGCCTATACCCCACAGAACACGGAATACACGAAAAAAGGAGATATCCACCGCATAGCTCGCAGAACTCTCACGCATCCGCATGGCAAAACTCGCCGACCACAACATAATAACGAAAAAGAAAGACGAGGGCTACACGACATACCTCATATCGGCCAACTCTTTGATAACCCCCTATACAGGATTCGCCGCAGACCACAACTTACCCATAGACCCTCTCACAAACATCCTCTATACAGTCGACATGTATGAAATAGATAGAAAAGTAAGGGAACACGGAGGGCGTATAAAATTCGTGCTCAACAACCTCAAAAACATAAGACTTCTACAGAAAGCGGCTAAACTCTACATAACCAGACGCGTGAAGAAGATCCCAAAATACCTCTCCGAAAAAGCCGTAATGGAAAAGGGGGCAAGAACAGTCCTATCGCTCCTAGAAGCCCTAAACCTCCAGGAGCCCTATCTACTCTTCATTAACATAATAGAGGCACATGACCCCTACACGCGCCTCACACGCCGCAAGAAGTTCTACTGCTACATCGCGGAGTGGCTAGCCACCGGCAGGATAAACCCCGAAGCCCCCAAGCTCTGGAGAAACTACCCCGCCCACGCCAAGAGGGCCACAGACAGAGCCGTAGAGATCGTGACGACGCTCGCCAGGAAGACCAAACTAGACAACACCCTAGTAATAATCACGGCAGACCACGGCGAACTGCTCGGCGACGACGGCCTATATCACATCTACTCCCTAAAAGATGGAAATATAAGAGTACCACTATACGTCAAATACCCAGAAGGATGGAAAAAGAAAAAACAAAAAACCTACATCCCACTCACAGACATACCAAAGATATTAGACCCCTCCACAGACACCATAGGATCCGACTTAGCCATAGCCGAAACCTTTGGTGTATATCACCCAGACTATTTCTTCCAAGAATGTGGACTAGGAAACCCGCCAGCCAACTTGTTTTATCACAAAATAAGGATATTGGGCAACAAGGTGGACATATTATTCAACAAAACCCTAGAACAGGTAGAATACGACAAAGGCGAGCAAGCACAAGGAGTACTCAAAAAACTACTTCACTAACGACGCCAAGAGAGAAACCTCCCCACATTACCGCCACCAAACTTTTCAAAGACATACCTCATCACCTCCTCTCTATCGTAATGCATCTCCAAGACTTTCACCACAACCTTGGCTATTTTCTCCGGCAACAGCGATGTCACAACGTCATACCTATCAATAATCTCCGGGATACCGAGTCCTGACCCCATCACAGGCTCCCCCCAAGGCTGATGGACCCGACAGTTACCAGACCCAAAGCCTCTGGCCACACGCTGGGCAAACCGCCGGCCGCGCCAGCCATAAGCCATAAGTAGCCCCCTCGAGTAGGTTTCTAGAAATCTCTCCACCTACCTCACGCTGTACCGCCTCGCCAACGTCTCGACCCAAGTCCCGGCGGTCCCCGTCATGACAAGCTCCACATCGATCCCTCACTCCCCAACGACTTGAAGGCGCTAGGCCAGATGTGCAGACCTTTGGGGAGTCGTGCACCTGCATAGAAGATATAATTGCCCGTCTCTCCGGCAGAGAAGACACGTAGCGCCAAGACCTATGCGCAACAGAGTCATAAACCACTCGATCCTGTCCCCTAACCCCAAGCATGTGAGAACTCTCTCCACCTCATGCCCACAAAGAGACACCTCAGACCCCGCAACGCCGAGATAAGCAAACCCCCGCAACTGGGGCAATAGAGAACTCTCCAAATAATACTAGCCCAAGTTATTGCCTTTGAGGGTGGACTCAAATCCAAGCCTCCTCAGAGCGACACTGGCCTCTTGGCGTTAAAACATTAAAGGTAGAGTCAATAGCTAGCCCTTTACATGCCCAAGCGCGTGAAAAAGCGCCCTTTTGAAGAAGTAACCCCTCCTCAACAAAAACCCCAACCTAGCCGCATTTCTCCTAAGCCTCTCATACTCCTCAGGCCGCAAATCCCTTAGCCTCTCAGCTAAGTCCTTACAATCTTTAAAACACAAGCCGACGCCAAACCTCTTTACAACACTACACAAATACCTAAAATCTTCAGGAACAAGAACAAGCAGACTTGCATGAATATAACTAGAGAATTTAGACGTAGTCCCAAACTCGTTATACCAACTCCACTTCAAAACTAACCCAAAATGAAAATAGCGGTAAACCACAAGCAAATAAGCACTATTTAACTCAGGCAACTTCCCCACGGCCACCTCCAAGGACTCGGCCCCCCCCTCCCAACTGCAAAAAACTTGACGAAATCGGTCCTACAACTCTCCACAAAATCCGAGAATGCACTACGCACCACCGGGATGAAGCCAGCCGCATAGATCACATAAAAACGACGGCCAAACCCGCCACGCACCTCGACGTCACCCGAACTATCAGCACCGTAATCCAAGACCTCAACAAAGAAAACTTACTCCGATTCAAACCATATATTTTTGAAAGATAAACCACATTCAGCAGATTAAAAACAAGAAGAGCAGACGCAAACTTAAAAAACAACCTTTCAAAAAATCTGGACAAGCCAACATGCGGAACCCGCCCCCTCGCCGCAAGGCTTTGCTCTATATGTAAGTTGTGTACATACAAGACAAATCTCCTTCTAAACATAACAGCAAAAAACCAGTACATAAAAAGAAAAAAGCTTATACAAAAACCCCAGAAATGACCTAACCAGCGGATCCAGAACCCCAGGATACAAAACTACCACAACCCTCCCCCTCAGCAACGCCGCCACAAAACTACCCAACCCCCACACACTAGCCACCTCAAAACCCAATTCTTCACAAAATCCGCCAACGTCAGCTATGAGTTGCCTCGTAGCTTACGAAAAGTACCGCCGTGGAGGCGATATACAGATCAACATTATTTCTGAGTGATTAAGCATATTTAAACCCTACGGAGTAAAAAATTTCGTGTCTTTTCGCTAGCCTCTTCGTTATGTGGAACACTACTAATATCTTTTGGACACCTGCTCCGAATTCGTCCCAACGAGAAATGAGAAACACGTTCTTCCCGTCGTAGACATACACATTAGCAATACCCAATGAACGAGCCCCATGCCCCACAGCATCGCCACCAGATAAACACCGTCGGTAGCCATGCTCAAAATCGAATCAGGCGCTTTAAAGACAAGCACCCCACGCAGATCGCCAGCACAGTTCCACGCCCTCCGTTGTTATACCCCATAAACAACTTGCCCTTGTACACCGCCAAAGACCACATATTACCGCCCAGTAGTAACCCAAAAACCCGCCCCACCGAATACCATCCCGGAACCGATAAAGCGCGCCAGCGTAAGTAGTTGCGTAAATATACGCCCCAAACTCTGCGAAATCGTAGCCGCCCGCACCCACGTCAACATAAAACCTCTTGCCATCCCACCGCCCAATGCGGTCATAAAGAGAATCGCCAATCAAAAGAAAACCACGCGACACAAACAGCCCCTCCACGGATATCAACAACCCACGTCCAGCTCATAACACCGACGTTTGAAGACCCAGGATTTATGCACCCCAAACACGCCACGCCCAGCACCCGCATATAATTCACATTATAAAACCACACGATCCAAACCATCCCCCACCAACGCCGTTGTACATATAAACCCTCCCCACTACAACGACCAAAACCGGAGCCACATAAAGACGCCCATTATACATCACCATATCCATCACCGCATACCCCAACACCGGAGAGATCGGACCCACCCACTCCCATTATGGCGAAACCGGGATTGTGACCACCAACATATAACTCACAACCACGCGGAGGGACAAAACCCTAAACCCAAACGACAACCACCCACTACTGAATCCAATAAACCCCCCTTAACCACCGTCACCATTAACAGAACCATCTTCAACCTAAAACTTATGTTAAGATGAAACTAGTCTAGTCCTCAAATGGATATCACGTAGTGAGGCGGTAGTAAGTGCCACCGTATCTATACACCACAGGTTGCTACGGCAAGTCAGCCCAGAACAACGCAGACATGTCAAACTTCTGCCCAGGCGCGCCGTTGTTAACCACATACACCGAGAACGTAAACGGCGTCCCAGCCGGGTACGGGCCAGCGACCCAAGACGGCGACACGTAGTAGTAGCCCGGCGTATACGCCTGGTCAAAGTCCAGCCAAGGCGTCCACGGCCTAAATACGTATGCGCTCAGATAACGCACAATATACGGCAGGCTGAACCTCACGTAGTTCGTTCCACCGCCGATCACCCGCGCCGGAAGCTTCTGCGCCGCCGTCAGCAACTGCGCCTGCACAGAAATAGGCTCAGACGCCCCCGCGGAGCCGTCAAACAACGTCGTCCTCACTACCACCGTGAAGACGCCGCTCTCAAGCTTTGCATGTGGATACAGCCTATTACGGTAGTCAACCGACGGGAACCACACCACCCGCCTCGCGTTGTCTATGGAGCCCGCGCCGGTGTTGACTCACATAAACGCGCCACCTCCCAAGAACCTAAACCACGAGGCGCCCTGGCCAGAGTACGCGCCGGCAAACTGCCCATCAGGCCCAATGGCGAACCCTATCAACGACGTGTCGGGAAGCCTCCAGCCGGCCTGCACCTCAAACGCAAGGCCGTTGGAAGCACCCGGCACAATGTGGAACAGCATCCAGTCACCAGACTCAAAACCCCCACGCCCAGTTGGTGGCCCCCCAATCGACCGCGCATCGGGCCACCTCTCGTTGGCGCCAGCAGTCAAGTTAACAAACGTGGTGCCGACAGTGGCGTAGACGTTGAAGGAATACGGCACCTGCATGAACCCAGTTACAGTTACGTTGTTCGTAACCACCACCTCGCCGATGTAGGTGGTGGGGACCGCATTGGCAGGCGGCCTCACAGTAAGCGTAAACGTGGCGCTACCGCCACGCGGTATAGTTACAGAAGAGGGCGACACCGAAACCCACGGATCGCCGGCAGTGTCTACATAAGTCACGGTCACCGTCGCAGGAGCACATAAGACGGCGCATCTGGACCACGCACAAGATCCACACTCACAACAATACCCCTGTAGTTACCAAGCTTAATCGTGGGAGCGGACATGGTGGCAAGGTTCCAGTTAGCCCAGTTGTAGCCGTAATTCACAAGCATCATCTCGTCGGGGTCAGGCCTCCCGTTGCCGTTGGCATCAGCCCTCCATATGTGGATCCACACACGCACCCTAACATCCATATGTAGTCATTATTCGCATCAAACCGGCTGTACGGAATAGTGGCAACCACATCCATAAACCTATACGTCGTAGTCAAGTTCGACGAGGTAAACACCCAGTAGGTCCTGTTGTAGAGAGCGCCCGGTACAAGCGATAGACTCCGCGTAAGCGTCAACGTTTTAGTCACTACAAAGTGCCGCGGAGACACCGATACAGACACCGTCTTGTTGGTGGGGATCCTGACGGTGAACGTGATGGACTTGCTCCCGCCCTGCGGCACATCGCCGAAGAACAGCACGCCGTCAACGCGCAAAGAGACGCCGGTCGGCAGGGAGCAGGACTGAGGCCGGAGATCCGTGCCAGCCCACCGCAACATATAAGCCCTTATGTTGTCGCACCACAGCCACCGCTACAGAGAGATACTTCGAGGCATACGCGCCCCACAGCGAGTTGCTCTGCACAAGTAACTCATACCGCGCCGCCGTCCGCCCAGCCCACAGACGCGCAAGAGACACAGTCCTGAAGGTATCTACACGCCCAAAGCCCTGCGAAGCCACGTCGTACCTCAGTGGCACCGCGGAAGACTGCAGAACTGTCTTCACCAGAGCCGGGTCAGCGTTTCTCCCCAGCACCTGAAGCACCAAAGCCGCAACGCCCGCCGTCAACGGCGTCGCATAGCTAGTCCCGCCAAACAACGTGCAATTCAACACAACAGGCGCCGCCGTGAAGCCGAAGGCTCCGACGTTGACCACGTCAGGCTTTATATAGCCAAGCGGAGTCGGCCCCTAAGAGACCAGCTGATGACCTCATCGCTAGTCCAGCCGCCACCCAAGGCGAATACAGTCATGTTCAACCTGGTATACACATATGCAAAGTGCGTCGACGTCGAGGCCCCACGGTCACCACGCCCGGCGCCGCGCCGGGGCTAGTGATAGTGCCGTAGCCGCCCGCCTGTATAATCAACACGCCGGGATACCTCGGGTCGAGGAAGCCCGGAAGCGACAAACCAGCCACAAAGACAGACTCAAAATCGGCGCCGAACGCATCCACGTCGTAAGCGAAGTAGGAGATCCCCCAGCTGTTGCTGATAACGCCGGCCCTCCTAGACCCCGTGAAGTAGAACTGACCCGTCGCCGGATCCACGTCGAAACTAGCCGCCCACAACATGCCAGCCTCCACGTTCCCCATCCACAGAGCCTTCACGCCCACCACGCCAGCGCCCGGCGCCATCCCCCTCAGCCTAACCACACCAAGCCCGGTGACGTTATACCCCACAACACAACTGCCAGCCGCCGCCGACGCACACGCCGTGCCGTGTCTGTGGAAGTCATAAAATATGCTCAGCCACCTCACCTGCTTATCCCACCCAGGATGAATCTCCGCGGGGTAGCTGAAGTGCCTGAAGAAGTCATAAAAGAACCCACCAGCGACGCCCAGCGACACATCCGGGAACCCACTCCTGTTGTAGTCAGGAGCGATGATCCTATTAGCCCCATATCTCAACACGCTACCTCTCGCGTACGGATCATTAGGTGGAAATATTTCATCGTCAAAGCGGCAGTTCCCATTAGCGTCGACTATGGCATATCCGAAGTGGTTCCAACCAGCTGGTCTTATTAACAAAGCACCAACGACAACGGTGGGAGAATATAGGTAACGCCAAACCTCAACTCACCCTCCTGAATCCATGAGTATACATAGGACGGAATTCTGTAGTAGTCGCAAGGCGGGTAGATGTAGACACTCCAAGGCACAAGCGTCTAGTAGGTCCTACCACCGACGTATATATGTGTAGAGTTCACTAAACTCACAGGCTGGAGCAATAAGACCTGCGATTGGTCTGCGTCAAACACCAAGGGCTCCCTAATGCTATCGCCCTTGTACGTGCCATACCAATACCTCAAAGCCGTCGTCAAATCAGGATGGCCATAGTCGACGCCCGTGTCAACCACGGCTATGTTAATGCCGCTTCCGTTTATGCCGTACACCCGCTCCACCTGCGAAACGCCAATCGGATCCCTAATAATGGCGTTAAAAGGCGCGATGATGCCTCTGCCGCTCACGCCATCTGGCAACCTATCGAAAGGCTTCGGAACAGGCTTCGCCAGCGCCGCCTCGACGTAGTCCGAATATCTGCTCAACGCCTTCTTAACGGCGTCGGGGGAATCTGCCACCCAAAACATGTACCTACTCTGAGCGTCGCGTACCAGCTCAGGCACCTTGACCCCCATCACTCGGACTTGGCGCCGACCAGCCGCCGCAATAAGCCGCTCGCCGTTATATAACAACTGCCGCATCTCACTATACACTTGCTGAACAACGAAATCCGGAACCCCTTCTTAAATCTCCTCCCTATCGTAATACATCTCTAAGACCTTCGCCACAGCCTCAGCTACTTTCTCCGGCGACGGCGGCGCCACGGCGCCGTATTTATCCACAATCTCGGGGAAGTTGCTACCTGTGCGCCACTATACCAAATTCCATTAGTCGTCACTGGAAGTCTCGTTATGGTTCTGAACGGAGAAGCCTTATGAGTGGCGTCTTTACTTTATCCCAACTTCGCTTACTGAGAAGGAACTCCCTAAACTTACGTGAGAATATCGGCTTTTTATCTTCGGCGCTGCGCAGATATTCCGACACAAGCCCAACGAACTCTCTGGGCGAGGAGGCCCACAGCACCTCATCTTTGTAGCCCTGTCTCTCCACAAACAACGGATGTGTTAACTTGGCGACAGGCGTGCCCACCATTCCGGCATCGATGGAGCCATTTCCAAGCTCCTCATCTATACATCTCTCAATATATAAATCATATGAAGCAATTAATCTCAGAAATCGGTCCCTGGGTAAAAAGGGAAGCCGATAGACGACAAGATTGCCCCACTTTTCTGTTTTCGGCTCTCTCTCTGCCGGATTAACGATCATCAGATTAATTCGTCGATTTACTCTTTTACTAACTTCTTTCATTAATGAGATCAATGTCTCCTTTTTAAGTAGTCTTGGTGAGTTAGCAAAAGAGGTATATGCCACCACCTGTGGGTTGGGCCCCCTTTGTATGTTATCCTCATTTCTTTTCTGAACTTCCTCAGGGAAGACAAATTGCGGTAATAATATAAAGCCGCTATATATTCTATTAGCCTCACAAGCGGTTACACTACGACAAATATATGCATCTATTCTGTCCGCCTTCCTTGTCATTTCAAAGGTTAGCAAAGGGTATGTGGCGCCTAACTTTTCCCTAAACCGCCCATACGCTATCGCATTGCCGGACTCGTGACATATAAATCCATGAACGAATAAGATTACTTTAGTCTCGTTTCTTATAAAAAGACGGCTGGGCGGAGGGATAGAGCCGGCGATGATTATCGTGTCGTAATTCTGAAGTTGTGAAAGGTGCTTTAGAAGAAACAAAGTTAGGCTCCCACTAACCACAAACCTGCTTACAAGTAGTCTCTCTCTCCTTAGCCCTTCCCAGAGTCTCTCAACGACGTAAGCGACTCTTCCTCTACCCTTACGAGCTATTAAGGCTATCGAGTCCACATGGTTACGTCGTTGCTAGAATATAAAGATCGAGTACCTGTATTCTTTTGCTACTACAAACATGTTGGGACTATACACCACCGGCATGTTGGAAGACTCTTGACGTAGTGTGATCACTCCACTAAAGCGTCGAAGATATGTAGAATCGATATAGTAGAGAGAGCCATACCGTCTCTTTCGAGGCAACTCATAATCATAGGGAGCGAATAAGGCCAACATTGCCGCCGACGGCGCTAGGCGTTACGAGGGCTATGCGCATAGGTATGTTGACCTACAGGGTTACGCCATCACGCTGTTGAGAGGCTACTGTATTAACCATATTTCAACGTCCTCACCCACGTACACGACGCTGTTATTCGCGTCTTTAATTCGGCTCGCCGCCGACGGCGCGTAGACCCCCGGCATGTCGAGCGCCCCCCTCCGCAGAATGACATAGCCCCTAAACTCCTTCAAATAGGCTGGGTCCGCATAGAGGCCGTAGGTGCCTCCGAGCCACACCATAACACCGCCTACTCTAAACGCCTGCCAAAGCGGCTCGAAATACATGTAGTGGTATGCTAAGAAGGACCCATACCTCCAATCTGTTAGATAATGGCCGGGCCCCAGGATATGTGAAATCTGAGACGATTGGACCGCCTCGACGTACGACACTAAGCCAGAGAGAGAGAATGCGTAGGAGTTGCCCGTGCAGGGATTCCGAGGCGCAAAAACGCCCGAATACGTAAAAGCCGCGACGGCGATCGCGAGGAGCAGAAGGGCGAACCACGCGCCGCCCTTCCTCTTTTCAAACATCTTGAAGGCGAGGGGGGCTAGGAAGGCCAAGACGGTCGCAGACGGCAGGCCAAAGTAACGCGGCAGATCAGTTGCCGGAAAGGCCGACGCGCCGACGTACGCTAGGAGAAGAAATAGGCCGGAGAGGAGGGCCAAGGCCTTAGTGGGGCCCCTGCCGTTAATTACAACGAAGAGCCCCGACACAGCGATGACAGAAAGCGCCAAGCTTCCAAGCGAGGCTGTGGGTGGGGCCTCCACGGGAGCCGCCGCCAAGAGGTTTCTCTTTCCTTGTAGAAACGTAAGAAGAGCACTAACCACGTAGTTATATGCATTGATTAATATAGATGATAACGACGTGGAGGCTACATACGCCACAAAAACAGCGGCCATGACGAGTAAGGCGATGGCCATCCACCTCTTTCTGCTGAAAGCCAGGAGGGCCGTTCCGATCACCACGGCCCACGTCGCGACGGCTGCATGTCCAAACACAACCGCCAGGAAGAGAGGGATCTGTAGCCACATGGACTGGGCCAGTATGGCGGTGAGGAAAAGTAGCAGAGAATAGACTTGGGGTATGTACTCCGCCGACCAGATGACCGCGAGTGGCGTCATGAGGAGGAGTAGGACGCCTCTGTAGCAGTCAAATCCGACGAACCTTCGAGTGAGTAGAAAGACTAGGAAAGAGATCTGGACGAGATATAAATAGCCCATAAGCACGCTGAACCACACGGCGTTGAGCCCGCTTATTAAAGACCCAACGGCGTACGTCAGCGGGACCATGGGAAAGGGATACGCCGAATGCCTAAGCACGGTCTCAGCGATGTGGCCCATCTGGAGGGTTTGAGAGGCCCAGATGATATCCCGCCAAGTATCGTTGCCGAAAGAGGGGGCGTACAGCGAATAGAGAGACGTCAAGTAGACCGCGACCACCGCCACGGCCACCATGGCTTTTTTAAACGGCCTCTCGCGCGTAAATATGGTCACTAATAGAGCGGCCGCTAAAAGCAAAAGGAAGCCCAGTCCCGTACGTCCATACAGCAGAAGCTCTGCCAAGCCGATAGCGTATACGACGATAGGCAGAAGCCAAAGCGAAAACGGAGCCTTAAACGTCGGCACAGCCCCTCCGGAGCCGCGGGGCAGAAGCAACGACGCCAACGCCAGAGTTGCTGTGACCACGGCAAAGAGAAAGAGATGAGGCGTAATTCCGCCAGCTGAATAAAGTGCGGAGAGCAATAAGATGCCTAATCCTGCCAGCGTCGCGAAGGCCAGTTCTAAGAATCTCGACGATACAGACATGCGCTAAGCGTCTCTCTGCCTATTTAAAAATTCCGCAAAGCCCGTCTCAAGCCCTATCCTAGGCAAGAAATCAACCTCCCTCTTAGCCCTCGTCATACTGGGCCGCCGATGCCTAACATCGCGAGTCTCGGCGGCGCGTGTGTGGGTTCGGGATACTCCCAGCCCGCTAACCTCGCTATGAGGTTTGCCAAGTCGTTTATTATGGTTGCCTCCCACTGCTAATATTAACCACACACCTGGCTCTCTCGTTTCTAAGAGATGCAATTGTTGCATCAAAAATATCCTTTGAATTCATAAAATCCCAGTCTGTTCACCATCACCGAATATGATTGGTGGCTCACCCTTAGAAACCCTCTTGATAAACTCAGTGATGACGCCCGCATAGCCTCTAAACTGCTGGGGGCCCTAGACGTTGAAAAGCCTTAGGTTCACGAGCATGAGTCGGCGGTGTCCCGGACCAAATAATAGTACAGATACAACGGATTCCTAGTCCCTCCAAGAGACCCCCGAAGCCATAGCACAAAAATCCTCCTCTCAGAAAACCCAGAAAAAATGGGTGAAAAAGCTCAAAATCCAACCCAACGAGACGTCTCGGATCTTTCAATAGTGCAAGTGGAATCAAAGTAATAACAAAACACTTATTACCCTTACACAATTCCCTCAAAACTGCCTTTCATTAACCGCAACTCCATCACTACCAAGAGTCGACGTCACAACCGCCAGTATCCTAAGCCCCGCCGGTTTCGCGCCAAACACATTTAAACAGCTTATAAAGCTAAGGACCTGACTGTTCCGGCCCCCCACACGCCTTCGCTCCGGAAGGAGCCCTTCCCATGGCCTCCCTCTTCCAAGAGACTCTCAACCACAGGTAACGACACCTCTTTGTCAAACCTATTCGCAAGCAACGCAACTTTATCACGGTTCAACTCTTTTGCCTTCAATACCGCTTCTCCAAGTCCATGGACATCAGGATAGGGCACTCTGTATCCATTTATGTCATTTATGATGAACTCGGTGGGCCAGGGCAGGTCAAATGTCACGGTTGGTATGCCGAGCGCTTGTGTCTCCATAACGGCTAATGGCGCGCCTTCATATAGACTGGGATGTAATAAAACGTCTACATACTTAGCTAAGAGAGAAAGTAGCCTAGACCTTTCCACAAATCCAAAGTATCTAATAGGAATGGCTTTGCTTTGCTTAATTAGCCACTTTTGTAGAGGGCCTGTGCCAAATACCCAAAACTCGACGTGTCTCTCACCTATTTCAATAAGGCTCCTTATGGCCTCCACCGCATACGTAATACCTTTTGTGAAATAGAGACGCCCTACAAACGCTACCACGGTTTTCGTCTTTTCTGTACGACGATTGTGTTCTTTCAGACGTGATAGTTGATTATATTCAATGCCGGGATACGCCACGACACTAGATCGACCGATTTTGGGGGCTAGGTCTGGATAGAGCCACTCTACCTCCGACTTTACGTGCCTAGCTACAAAGATGTTAAAATTACTACAAAGAAGGTCCTGCCTTATCCAAGTTTTTAATGCTGGATACCCCATGTAGAGGGGCACCTCACCTGGTTCGACGGTCTTTAAAGCGTGCCAAAAGTTTTCAAAGAAAGGCAAAACTGTGTAGCTACTCCCGTGGTATACTGTGAAGGTTACCGTATTCCTGAGAACTGGCAACAGCCCAGTTAAGGGGCTATTAGACAATACCAAACGTATACCTCTCTGAATCAGCTTAGCAATATGTCTCTCGGCAAGTTTTGCGTAGAACACCCACCGAGGGGGGACATTGGGAAAATAGATCCGTATTACAACAATTCTTCCCCTCCGTTGTACAGTTACTCCCTCTCTAAGTCCGGCTCTGCCTGTAATTACATATACCGTCCAACCTCTGGTACTCAGCCACTCGGCTAGCTTATGTGAGTAAATCGCAACACCACCAAAGACGTATGGCGGATATTCGTGGGTAATTAACATCAATGATTTTTCGATCTTTGCCATACCATCTCTAGCACTAATTCGTATTCTTGGGCTAATCTATCCCAGCTAAACCTTTCCCTAAATGAATCTGAATATACACGTAAATTCTTTCTTAGCTCCTCTATATTATTCAGTACCCAACTAAGTGCCCGCTCTAACTCTTCATAGTTCCTATATGTGTAGACGCCTTGTCTATACCACAGCTTATATTCGGGAATATCGGTGGCCACTACCGGGACCCCGCATGCAATAGCCTCCGCTATTTTTAGTGGGGTGGCAAAGTTCAGAATCTTTTTGACTACTGCAGAATAAACTAGGTCGCTAGCATTGATGAACAACGGCATTTTTTCGTAGGGTTGGGGAGGATAGGTATATATGTATTTTTCCAAGCCAAACCTCTTTGCGTACTCAAGCATCCGCCTGAAGTATTGCTTACCATGAGAAAATCCCACGACCAACACCCTCACGTCGTACTTCCCCCGAAGCCTACCAATGGCCTTCAGCGCCTGTAACACGTCGACCCACACGTCTATAGAGCCCTGAAGCAACACGACGTTATAATCAGAGTCCAGCCCCAGCGCCCTCCTTGCAAAATTCCTATCCACAGGTTTAAAAAGTTGTGCATCAACCCCGTTTGGAATCACGTAAACAGGTGTAGATGGAACGACCTCTCTTACAACAGTCCACAACCCGTACGACGGCACAACCACCGCCGTGCTTTTTCGCAGAGTCTTTGCTGTTAATATCCACACGCCTCTTTCCACCATCCACTTGCCTCTTGTGAAATATACAGATGCCGACTCGGGGAAGTAGTCGAGATAGTCGTACACAGCCGGAACGCCCAAACTCTTAGCTAATTCAACCGCCGCCAAACTCGGAAGGATATTTGCATGAAGAACTACCTCGATTCCTTCACTAGATAACACCTGCCGGATTGCCCCATATATCAGAGCGGCGTTAACCATGTAGTAGGGACCCAAATTCCTCACCTTAATAACGTTGCCGAGTTGTACCTCAAAACCATTGAAACTGCGCCTTGGCATATCACCTGCCAGGGGGTGTTTTGTGTACGAAAGCAGAAAAATTTCGTGCCTTTTCGCCAACCTCTTTGCGATGTGAAACATCCTGTTAGGAATCGGATGACGCAACAAGTCGTTAGGAGGAATAAGCAATAACCTCATATTCACTCCTCCACCGCTCCCCAATCTACCTCCACAAAAGATCTTAACCTATCAAGAGGAGTTTCCATCCGCGAAATACAATATGTGGCCTCTCCCTCCGCCACAGGCGAGCCATCTGCCGAGAAGCATAACAATACATTCTCTTGTTCCTTTACCAACATTGGCATCTTAAACGTATCTTGCCACCTTTCTATACCAGACTTAACTAACCTCTGTAGAATCTTCGCTACGCGTCTTCCAGCTTGGCCATCGCCGAGGGGGCATCTTGAGAGGTCAGGTGGAGGTAGTGTAGGCATCTCAGCAACAGACACGATGTTCTTAATCATATACTCCACGTCGTCGATTGGCACTAGCTGGTTATAACCTAACACAACGGTTTCGAGCCATTCAGTTGTGCGTCTAAGAGTCACGATTCTTTTCCCCAGAATGAAAGCCTCCTCTTGTACGCCTCCGCTGTCTGTAACCACCACGCGTGCCCCCTGCAGAAGCGTGACAAACTCCAAATACCCCAGAGGCTTAGTTACTACTATATTATCCACAGCTTCCAACCGTTTAAAAAGCCCCATTTCCTCCATTCGCTTCCTAGTATGGGGATGAACCGGAAACACCACCTTGAAACTGGGGAGAGCACGTGCAACGCCTACCAACGCAGAGACTGCTACGTGAAGTCTCTGATCTACTAGGTTCTCCCGCCTATGTAACGTGACCAGGACGTAGCCCTCCGGCTCAATTCCTAACTCGTCCAAGACCTCTTTCCTCAACAAATTGTTGGAAACTATATGCATGAGAGCGTCCACAACTGTGCTACCCACGAGTCTAATAGAAGACCGCGGAACCCCCTCATACAACAGGTTAACTACAGCCAGCTTAGATGGCGCAAGTCTGAGGTCGGCAACGGCGTCTGCAACCCTCCTATTAACCTCTTCCAACATCGTCATGTCAAAACTACGCATACCAGCCTCGTCATGCACAAACGGCCTACCCACATGCGCCGACGCCAAAGCCGCGGCAAGAGTGGTGTTGGTATCGCCTAATGCGTAAACAAAACGAGGCTGGATCTTTTTCGTCTCACTTGCTATTTTCTGGATAAGTAGACCAACCTGCTCGGACACGTTGCTAGCTTGCACTCCCACGTCTAGAAACACATCCGGCTCCGGGAGTTTCAACTGTTCAAAGAAGACTCTGCTCATCTCATAGTCGTAGTGCTGGCCGCTCCACACAAAGACGTAGTCCACGCCAATCCTTTCAAGCCACCAAAAAACCGGAGCAAGCTTAATAGCCTCAGGCCTAGTCCCAGCGACGATCATTACGAGATTGCTTCTCATGTGCTCACTAGGATGTTTTCTTAGACTTGTGACCTGTCTCGTTGTAGGTGGGTATGGTCACCGTCACTGCGGGGGCGTAGGCGGGGTCGGGCTTGGTGCGCCAGGGCGTTTTGAGCCACCGCTTGGCGGCGGCGTAGTAGGCGAGGGGCATGCCGAAGTGGGCGGCGGCCAGCGCGGCGCCGAGGGCGGTCAGGCGGTCCATGGGGTGGGGAGCCTCAGCGCGAGCCTTATTACGTCTCGTCTCTCGGCGATTTCTTTGTCTAATGTGGCGAAGGTGTGTGCCGCCTTTCGGCTGGGTGCAACGCGTAGGCGATGTGGAGGAGGTCGAGGGTTTTAGCCGGAGGACGTGTGCGAGCCGCATGGCCTTATGCAGGAGGTCGGCTGGCGTGTTGTCTACCGGCTAGGCGCCGGCGTGTTTCAGCACGTGTATAACTACGGCGGCTACTTTTTCCTCTTGGCTTAGCCCGGCGTAATGCGGCGGGAGCTTGAGGGCGCTGATTCTTCGCGAGATGTATGCGTAGAGTTCCACGAGCGTTAGGAGGGAGACGCGCCTTTCCTCTCCGCGTCTCCTCAGGGTCTCCTTGAGCCGTGCGGCGTATGGGTGGTGGGGTCCTCGGCGAAGTGGTGGCTGAGGAGGACGTTGGTGTCTAGGTGGGCCACCGGTCTCTCTGTTGGGAAACTTCCCTCACGACGTCGATGCCTCCCGTTGTCTTTGCCTTGAATCCTCCGGCGTGTGCTGTTTCGACCAGCCGCTGTAGGAGCTCGTCGTTGCTGATGTCGGTGGGACATGTCCACTCGACCACGACGGGCACCCCGGGGAGCGTCTTTTGGAGCTCTAGGTTTATCCTGAGCGCCTCGCTGGCCTTTACGTCCAACGTAATGACGTAGGTGGGCCCCCAGTCGGGGTTCTCCTACACTCTCACTTGACGCGGCGTAGCGCCTACGAGGGCCCTCGCGGCTTGTAGGGCTATTTCGGCGGTTAGCGTAGCCGCCGCGTTGAGCGCGGTTGTTACGGCGGCGTGTAGCTGAGGCGCGGGTAGCGCTACTGGTAGCGGTAGTTGTATCGTCATTGCTTCGATGCGGCTATTTTTGCCATTATTTCTGCTGTTTCTGCTATCTCGTTTGAAAGTTTCTTTTTTTCTTCTGTGGAAAGCGCTAGGGGGTTTTGTAGTTTTGGCGCCGTTGCGGTAAGCCTGAAAAGAGCTACGGCGAATACGGCATAGAGGTTTGGGGGCACTCTGTTGCGCATTTCGGCGAGCTTCTCTGGGCTGAACAGTTTTTTCAGCATCTCGTCGAACGGTTGCCCGCCAGCTTCTTCGATTTCCGCCACTGCTTTAAGTATTTGG
>Ga0080007_1066985_pt1 | contig 17957 bp, 21 predicted proteins | sample OctOCTMetagenome_FD_69210 | JGI IMG/M metagenome (GOLD analysis project Ga0080007, IMG submission 69210) | Hot spring and microbial mat streamer communities from Octopus Spring Streamers, Yellowstone National Park, USA - OCT_B (SPADES... | ecosystem: Environmental > Aquatic > Thermal springs >...
GCTTTCCATTTACTTCTTCATAAATTAGTTCTTTAAGTAATTTTTTATTTTCTTTTAAAGCGGTTTTCATATTTCCTCCTTTAATAGTTTGTATAAGTTAAACTTTATATTTTCCATGACTTCTATATCATCGTTCCATTTTTTAATTTCCCAAGATTTTTCTTTTTGTAATACTAAAATGATTTTTGGTTTTGTTAGTATCCATATTACCTTTTCTGCTCCACTATTTAATAAGTCATTCGCTTTATCATAAATATAATTCATATATTCACCTTCCTTTAACTCTGCTTTTGTATCAATCTCTATCGCTATTATAGGACATATTGGAAGGATTTTTGATTTTGTTAAGTATGGCTTTATGCTTTGCTTTTTAAAAATAGCTAAATCAATTGACCTTGTTCCTTTTTTCGTTTTAACACCTATTTCATGGTATAAAATAATGTAATTTTTCTTTTCAAGAGCTTCTTCTAAGAAATTTGATAATAATTTCAAAATGAGAGCTTGTAAGGCTGAACTCATTTTAACCTCCTCAGTGGTTTTTTTGCCTTTTATAACAAGTTTGTAATTTTTATAGTAAATTGGCTTTCCATCTACTTCTTCATAAATTAGGTCTTTTAATAGTGATGTTTCAGTCTTCGCTATCATTTTTAAGAACCTCCTAAAATTTCTTTCAATTTTATATTTACATCATTTATAACATTTATTTCATCTTCCCAATTTTTGATAAACCATTCACCATTTTTATTAGCTACTAAAATGATTTTTGGACTTGTGAAAATCCATATTACTTTTAATGTTTCCATTTCAAATAAGTCTTCAATTTTCCTAATTACATAATCCATAAAGTTCTGTTTTTTTATTTCTGCCTTTATGTCAATCTCAATAGCAACAATAGGTGATATTGGCAAATAATAAGAGCTATTTTTATATGGCTCATAGTCTTCAAATTTATATATAGCCAAATCCAAGCTTCTACTTCCACCTTTTCTTAATTTTATCCCAACTTCTGAAACTAAAACAATATATCCTTTTTCTCTTAAAGTTTTGTTAAGATAATAACTTAATTCTGATTTTAATCTTACTTGCAAAGAAGAGCTTGCCATAACTTCCTCCGTGGTTTTTTTACCTTTAATAACAAGTTTGTAATTTTTATAATAGATTGGCTTTCCATTTACTTCTTCGTAAATTAGGTTTCTTAATAGTGGTTTTTTTTCTAAAACTTTCATATGCCCTCCTTTAAGAGTTTATTCAAGTTCATTCTTATCTCTTCAATTATTTCTATATCATCCTTGAAACTTTTGATTTCTGATTTTTCATGACTTGCTATTAGAATAATTTTTGTCTTGGTAAATATCCATATAACTTTTTCCGTTCCACTGCTCAGTAAATCTTCTATTTTCTTATTTACATAATTAATTACATTGCCCTCTATTTTCGTATCAACCTCAATAGCAATTTTTGGAGTAAAGGGTATAATTTTGCTTTTTCCTAAATAAGGTTTAACTTTCTTATATTCAAAAATTGCTATATCAATTGCTCTTTTGCCATTAATTGTTCTTACTCCTATTTCATGAGCAAGGATTTTATATTTATTCTTATCAAGTTTTAAAGATAAGAAGTTTATTAACAAGACAATAATTTCAGATTGTATTGGAGAACTCATTTTAACCTCCTCAATGGTTTTTTTACCTTTTATAACAAGTTTGTAATTTTTATAATAAATTGGCTTTCCATTTACTTCTTCGTAAATTAGGTCTTTTAATAATGTTTTGTTTTTACTTAGTGTTAAACTCACATTTCTACCTCCTCAACTTGAATGTATTGTTTTACTTTCTCTATCATTCCCCTTATAGCGGGGTTATCTTTTTGTATAACGGTTTGATTTATTTTTTTTAGTCCAAGGCTTCTTATGATTTTTTTATTTTTTCCATGCATCCCGATTAAACTTCTTTTTAAGGTTATTTTTAACATCTTCATATCCGAAAATTTTAAAGTTTAAATAATAAAACCTTATGCATTGTTCAATAATTCTGAAATTATTTATTTTTCTATATTTTGCCCACTCGCCCTTAAATTAAGCCTTCGGCTTACTTTTGCCCCCTTAAATTCCCCCTAAAAATCTATAATTTCCTAAAATTTTCAGTAAGTTATTGATTATCAAGAGCTTAACATCATTTACTAGACAAAGCAAAAACCTTGTGCGTTGTTCAATAATTCTGAAACTATTTATTTTTCTTCATTTCCCCACCCACCCTTAAATTAAGTCTACGGCTTATGAACTTCGCCCCCCTACCAATCCCCCGTAAGATAAATAATTCCCTAAAATTTTCATAAGTCTTTTATTATCAAGGACTTAACATTATCTATCGGACAAAGCAAAACCTTGTGTTGTTCAATAACTCTAAAATTATTTAATTTTTCTATATTTTTCCCATCCACCCTTAAATTAAGCCTTTGCCTTAAAACCTCTAAAAAACTATAATTTCAATTATTTCTTTATTTTTGTCTCCTTAAAAGTTTTTTTACTTTGTGCTTTGATAAACCATCCATTAAAATTTTCAATTATGCCAAAGATAAAAAATGTAAAAGCTTATGAAGTTTTAGATTCAAGAGGAAACCCTACAATTTTCACAAAAGTTGAGCTTGAAGATGGAACAATAGGAAGTGCTTATGTTCCCTCAGGTGCTTCAAAAGGTAAATATGAAGCGTTGGAATTAAGAGATAATGAAAAACGTTTTTTTGGTAAAGGTGTTAAGAAAGCTGTTGATAATGTTAATAATATAATAGCAAAATCTATAATTGGAATTGAAGCAGAAAATCAAAGTAAAGTAGATGAAATTTTAATAAAATTGGATGGGACTGAAAACAAGTCAAGAATTGGAGCAAATGCTATATTAAGTGTATCATTAGCAGTAGCAAGAGCTGTTTCAAACTATTATAAAATTCCTCTTTTTAAATATATAGGAGGAATAAGAGCAAATGTTCTTCCAATTCCTTTTATGAATGTTATAAATGGTGGTGTTCATGCGGATAATGAGCTTGATATTCAAGAATTTATGATTGTTCCGATTTTTGCTAAATCATTTAAAGAAGCTATTGAGATTTCTGCTGAAACATTTTGGACATTAAAGCAATTATTAAAAGAAAAGGGTTATAACACAAATGTTGGTGATGAGGGAGGATTTGCACCAAATTTAAAAGAAACTAATGAAGCGTTGGATATTTTAATGAAAGCAATTGAAAAGGCAGGATATGAAAATAAAATAAAATTAGCATTAGATGTAGCAAGTAATGAGCTTTATCAAGATGGAAAATATAAAATGGATGGAAAACTTCTTTCAAAAGAAGAACTTTTGAAATTTTATGAGAATTTAATAAGAAATTATCCAATTATTTCAATTGAAGACCCATTTAGTGAGGATGATTTTGAAGGATGGAAAATGATTACAAAGGAGCTTGGAAATAAAATTCAAATTGTAGGTGATGATTTATTCACCACAAATATCAAAAGAATAGAAATAGGTATAAAAGAAAATATGGCAAATGCTGTTTTAATAAAATTAAATCAGATTGGAACATTAACTGAAACAATTTCAGCAGTTGATTTTGCTCTTAGAAATGGATATAAATCAATAATTTCACATCGCTCAGGAGAAACTGAGGATAATTTTATTTCTGATTTGGCAGTTGCATTAAATACAGGACAAATTAAAACAGGCTCACTTTCAAGAAGTGATAGAAATTCAAAATATAATAGACTTATTATAATTGAAGAGGATTTTGGAGGAACTTATGCAGGTTTATTTTGGAATACTATTTCCACTAACTAATTTGAATTATTATAAAATTGGATATTCAACAAATTTGGCTTATAACTATAAAAAATTTGAAGTTAAATTAAGTGCTAATTCAATTTTTAGCAAAGGCTCAGGCAATTATAGTTTAAATTTATTGGGTCTTGGAATAGGTAAAAAATTTTCATTTTTAGGGCTTTCGTTTTATGAGTTTTTAATTTTTAGGAAATATCAAGAGTTTTATGAATATGGCTTTAATCCTTCTATAAGTTTTTCAATTCAAATTGGCTCAAAGTTTTCCATAAAATCAGAAAACTATTACATTTTTGGAAATAAAAGAACATTATCCTTAATGGCAATTCAAATTGGGTTTAAACTATGATGTGGAATAGAAAATATCTTTTAAGTATTGATGATTTGAGTATAGATGATATTTATGAAATTTTTGAAACTTCAAAGAGCATGAAAGAAATTATTAAAAGACCTATTAAGAAAGTTCCAACATTAAGGGGGAAAAATGTTTGCTTATTATTTTATGAGCCTTCAACAAGAACAAGAATGTCATTTGAAAATGCTTGTAAAATGTTAAGTATTGACACAATAAGTTTTTCAAGGGAAAGCTCAAGTTTGAAAAAGGGTGAAACATTTCTTGATACATTATTAAATATAGAAAAAATGGGTGTTGATTTATTTGTAATAAGGCATTCTTCAAGTGGAATTTTACATTTCTTAAAAAATTTCTTAAATTCAAAAATTATAAATGGAGGTGATGGAACTAATGAGCATCCTACACAAGCCTTACTTGATGCCTTCACAATAATTGAAAAAAAAGGGAAAATAGAAGGATTAAAAATTGTTATTGTTGGTGATATTTTACATAGTAGAGTAGCAAGGAGTAATATAAAATTATTTAAAAAATTAAATGCAGATGTTCATCTTTGTGGTCCTTCAACATTACTTCCAAAAGAATTTGAAAACTTTGATGTTAAAATTCATTATGATTTAAAATCAGCAATTTTAGAAGCAGATGTGATTTATGTTTTAAGATTACAAATAGAAAGACAATTTTCAAACTTCTTTCCATCAATAAGGGAATATAATGAGCTTTTTGGAATAAAAAGAGAAATTTTAAAATATGCTAAAAATGATGTCATAATAATGCACCCAGGACCTATAAATAGAGGTGTTGAAATAGATTCAGATGTTGCTGATAGTAATAGCTCAGTTATATTAGAGCAAGTAGAAAATGGTGTTGCTATTAGAATGTCAATTTTATATCATATGCTTGTTTAAAGCTTTATCTCACAAGCACCAGTAGATGGTGCAAATGGAACATGGCTCAAAATAAGAGGCTCTCAAAGAAACACAGGTGTTCAATTTCTAAGAGGGAACTTTGGAAATAATCCTACGGGTTTTACTCTAAAATGGTATCATAACTTTCTATTTAGCTCAACAGATACTTATAAATGCTCAAATTTACCAGATGATACACTTGAATGTGGATGTGAGGGAGAGCCCGCTATCTTTGATGTAAATGGTGATGGAGTAAATGATGTGATATTTGGTTGGTCAGATTCCGTTTCATCTCATACAGCATCTGTAAAAGTTTTAAGAGGGACAGATGGAAGTGTAATTTGGGATTTTGCACCTCTTGGCTTTGGCTCACATCAATCACCTGCTATTGGAGATGTAAATGGTGCCAATCCTGGAAATGAGATTGTAGTTGCTCAACATAAACAAAAGAGGTTGCATGTTCTAAGGTTAAATGGAACTGAAATATGTAATACTTCACTTTCAAATGCTGCTCTGTATTCATCTCCGATAATTATTCCTGATATTAGTGGTGATGGAAGACCTGATATTGTTATAACGTACGCAGAAGCTCCTAATTTAAATTGTCTTTCAGTTATGGGATGCTTGGTTGTAAGAGCTTTTAGGGGTGATTGTAGCCAAATATGGATTAGAAGAATACCTTTAAGTCCTCCTCATATTTTTATGCCACCTCTTGGAACAGTAACTTATGGAAATGTTGGAAATAATGGAAATAGGTTATATGTCCTTGCCACTACTGGACTTCTTGTAGCTCTTAATCCATCAAATGGAAATGTTATTTGGCAATTTAATTTGCCTCCAACTGGTGGTGGATATTGGAGCACACCTGCTATTGGAGATTTTATAGGACCTGCTGGTAATGGTGATGAGCTTATGGTCACTCAATTTGAAGGTTATATTCATTTAATAAGAGATAATGGAACTTCTGCGAGTATTATTTGGACTGATACACTTGGAGGAACACCACCTTATAATGTTAATACATCTGTTGGTGTATGGGACATTGATGGTGATAACTGTGATGATTATGTATTTGGATATTCACAATTTTCGTTATTGCCAAGAGCAACAGCAAGAAAGGGAAATAATAAGCAAGTAATTTGGGATATTCAGCTTCCTGATGCTCCTGGCGCTATACCTTCTTACCATAGTGGTGCTCCAAAGATAGCAGACTTAGTCCCTACGAACCCCGGTATGGAGGCAGTCATAGCAACAAGCTATACACCTTCTGAAAACTCAATATATTTAATAGATTTAGATAATGGAAATATAATTTGGAGATTTAGAGCGATAGATTATATACCTAATGGAGCAACTTTTGAAGGAGGTGCTATTGCTGATATTGATAATGACGGATGTGCGGAGATTATATATTTACCTTCATTTAATAACAATGCAAGAGTTGTAGTTCTTGATGATCCATATAATAGCTCAAATTGTGGAACAATTACTTATGTTAAACCAAGTTGCTCAATAACACCAGTAGATTACAAAGAGGAAAGGGATATAAATGTAAAAATTTCAACGAGTAAAGGTAGGCTCTTTGGAAAATCAGACTTTTCTGTTAATTGGGAAATCCTAACCTTAGATGGTAGAATTTTGAAAGTCTTTAAGGAAACAAGAGAGATAGACATAAATTTAAAAACGGGCATTTATATTGTTAAGGTTAATAATAAAAGCTTTAAGGTGCTTGTTAAGTAGTTAAAAAACCCCCCTTTGGAACAAAAAAATTAACATCTTGCGTAAAAGGTTAACTTATGCTTTAAAATTTTACCCCTAGCTGAAATAACCAAAAAGGAGGTTAAGGATATGGCAAAGGTTGAGCTTAAAGTAAAAATAAAACCTCTTGGAGATAGAATCGTTGTTGAAAGAATAGAGGAGGAAGAGGTGAAGAAGGGTGGAATTATCATTCCTGACACTGCTAAGGAAAAACCTCAAAAGGGTAGAGTTCTTGCAGTTGGTCCTGGTAGAAAAACTGATGATGGAAAGGTTATTCCTGTTGATATAAAAGTTGGAGATGTCGTTATATTCTCAAAATATGCTGGAACTGAGATTGAAATAGATGACCAAAAACTTTTAATTATGAGAGAAGATGAAGTTCTTGGAATTATAGAAGAATAAAAAGGAGGTGAAAACATGGCAGCAAAAGATATTATTTATAATGAAGTAGCTCAAAGGGCTATTTTGAGAGGTGTTGAAAAACTTTCAAATGCTGTAAAAGTTACACTTGGTCCAGCAGGTAGAAATGTAGTTCTTGAAAAGAAATTCGGCTCACCTACAATTACAAAAGATGGTGTTACTGTTGCTAAGGAAATTGAGCTTGAAGATCCATTTGAGAATGTAGGTGCTCAACTTGTAAAGGAAGTTGCTTCTAAGACTTCTGATGTTGCCGGTGATGGAACAACTACTGCTACTGTTTTAGCTGAGGCAATATATAGAGAAGGTGTAAAAATGGTAACTGCTGGTGCTAATCCTACGGAAGTTAAGAGAGGAATTGATTTAGCTGTTGAAAGAGTTGTTAATTACTTGAAGAAAATTTCAAAGAAGGTTGAAACTACAAAGGAAATTGAGCAAGTAGCTACAATATCTGCTAATAATGATAATGAAATTGGTAAGAAAATTGCAGAAGCTATGGATAAAGTAGGAAGGGATGGTGTTATAACTGTTGAGGAAGGAAAAGGTATTGAAACTTATGTTGAAGTTGTTAATGGTTATCAATTTGATAGAGGATATATTTCTCCTTACTTTGTAACTGATGCTGAAAAAATGGAAGTAGTTCTTGAAAATCCATATATTCTAATAACTGATAGAAAAATTTCTTCTGTAAGAGAAATTCTTCCTGTTCTTGAAAAAATTGTTCAAACTGGAAAGCCTCTTTTAATAATTGCTGAGGAAGTAGAAGGTGAGGCTCTTGCTACACTTGTTGTAAATAAATTAAGAGGGACACTTCAAGTTGCTGCTGTTAAAGCACCTGGATATGGTGATAGAAGAAAAGAAATGTTAAGAGATATTGCTATCCTAACAGGTGGTATTGTAGTTTCAGAAGAGACAGGAATGAAATTTGAGAATGTTAGACTTGATGATCTTGGAAAAGCAAAGAAGGTTGTTATTGATAAGGAAAATACTACAATTATTGAAGGCTATGGTAGAAAAGAAGATATTGAAGCAAGAATTAAACAAATTAAGAAACAAATTGAAGAAACAAAGAGTGATTATGATAGGGAGAAATTACAAGAAAGACTTGCTAAACTTTCCGGTGGTGTAGCAGTTATATATGTTGGAGCTTCTACTGAAACTGAAATGAAAGAAAAGAAATCAAGAATTGAAGATGCTCTACATGCTACAAAAGCTGCTGTGGAGGAAGGAATTGTTCCTGGTGGTGGAACAGCATACATTAGAGCAATTGAAGAACTTGAGAAGCTTGAAGCTGAGCTTGAAGGTGATAAGAAAATAGGTGTAAAAATTGTAAAGAAAGCTCTTGAAGAACCATTAAAGCAAATCGCTTATAATGCAGGTTATGAAGGTTCTCTTGTTGTTGAGGAAGTAAAGAGAAGAGGAAAAGAAAACATCAATATCGGATTTAATGCTCTTACAGGTGAATATGTAGATATGCTCTCTGCTGGAATTATTGACCCAACAAAGGTTGAAAGAGTTGCCCTTCAAAATGCTGCTTCAATTAGTGGTCTCTTATTAACAACAGAAGCAATTGTTGTAGAAAAGAAAGAAAAAGAGAAAGAAAAAGTTAGTCCCTCAATTCCAGAAGAGTACTAAAATTTAGCCCCCATTCGGGGGCTTTAAACTTCAAAAATAACTGACTTAAAAAAGGTTTTAAATTTACCATTTAATCTCCTACATATCCTGATTTAGCTTCTGGAAATCAATACACCTATGGAACTACTTGTTTGTTATTTCACCAAGATGTGAGAAATTAACACCTGTTGAAGTTGGAGAAAAACCTCAAATTCAAAATGAAATAATAGAAATAAAAGAATGGAAAACTTTTTGTAAAAATTCTTTAAATTTCAATTTCACCATGATAAATAACATCTTCATTTTGAACTATTATGATTTCAATTTTGTAATTTTCAATCGGAAACCTTGAAATGTAAAAATTTATACAATTTTCAAATTTTTTAAGTTTTTTTAAGGTTATTGTTTTAGATGGCTCAATTTTGTTTAAGCTCCTTACTTCAATAAACACTATCTGATTATCTTTTTTTGCTATGATGTCAATTTCTCCATATCTTCCGCAGTGAAAATTTCTTTCAATTATTTCATAACCATTATTTTTTAAGTATTCACAAGCAATATTTTCAATTTTAAAACCTTTTTTTCTTTTATTCAAATGGTATGTCCTCTACATTTTCAACAACCTGCTCCTCTTCTGTTATTTCTGAAAATCTAAAACATTCACTCTCAAAGTATAAACTACTTTCTCCAATTGGACCATTTCTATTTTTAGCAACATTAACTCCAATAGTTTTTTCACCCTCCTTATTCCTATATAGTAATATAACAATATCTGCATCTTGCTCAATTGAGCCTGATTCTCTTAAATCTGATAATTGAGGTCTTTTATCTGCTCTTTCTTCTGCTTTCCTTGACAATTGACTTAAAACAACAATTGGTATATTTATTTCTTTTGCGAATGTTTTTAGATTTCTTGTTATAAATGCTATTTCTTGTTGTCTGCTCTCTCTCCTTTTTCTTTCATGTGCTTCAAGCTCAATTAATTGTAAATAATCAATTGTTAGAAGTTTTACCTTTTGTTCTCTAACTATTCTCCTTGCTTTTGCTTTTATTTCAAGTAATGAAGATGCTGTATCATCTATCCAAATTGGAGCATTTCTGAGTTTCCCTATTGCTTCAATAATTTTTGGTAAATCATCTCTTGTTAGCATTCCCGTTCTAATTCTCATATTATTTACATAAGATTGCATTGATATAAATCTTTGAGCTAATTCATTACAGCTCATTTCAAGTGAAAATATAGCAGTAGGAATTTTAAGATCAACACTTAAATATCTGTGTATAAATAAAGCAAATGAAGTTTTTCCAACACTTGGTCTTGAAGCAATAATAATTAAGTTTCCGGGTAAAAGTCCTCCTGTTAAGTTATCTAAAAATGATATTCCTGTTGGAATACCAATTATTTTACTTTTTATTTCATATTTTTGAATAATTTCTTCCTTTTGACTTTCAACAATTTCAGAAATATGAGTAAAATCTTTTCTTATACCTCTATCTCTTATTTCAAGGATTCTTGCTTCTGCGAAATCCAATAAATCATCTGCTTTTCTTTCTTCTTTTTGTGCTTCATTTAAAATAATTTGAGATGTTTCTATAATTTTTCTATAAATACTTTTTTCAATTATGATATTTATATGCTCTTCTAATAATTCAGGTGTTGAATAAAACTTTTCCATAATTTCAATAATATAATCAACACCACCAATTTTTTCAAGAGAATTCTTTCTTTCAAGCTCATTTATAACAATTGCATAATCAATAATTTCTTTATTATTGTTTAAATAAAGTTCCTTTATTACTTTAAAAATTTCTCTATTCTTTTCACTTACAAAATCATCAATTGAAAGTTTTTCTACAACTCTTGGAATACATTCAGAAGGATATAATAACATAAGGGCAATAATTGTATTTTCAGATTCAAGTGCCTTTGGCATAATTAAAATTTTAAATGTTAAATTCTCATTTTTAATTTGCTAAATTTCCAATAAATGAATCAGCTTTAAAATTTTAATATGATAACTCTATTGCTTTTAGCTCAAATAACAAGAGAAGAGTTCTTGGATTTCAAAAGGCAGACAGAAGTTCAATTTGCTGAAATAAGAGGTGAAATAAATGAACTCAAAACTGAGATGAGAGCTCAAATCCAAGCCTTAAATCAAAGAATAGATAGTACTAATAAAAGAATAGATGACTTTATAAGTTCTATGCGGATATTAGCAAGTGTTTTAATAGCAATCACTGCAATAAATCTTGCTCTTGTAATTAATTTATATTATAAAGAGAGAAAAAGCTGACAAAATTGAATTAAATAAAATTGGGAAGAAATTAGAAGAATTAAAAAGTGAAAATATTAACATAATTGAAAAAATTGTAAATGGAGCAAGTAAAGAGATTGAGATAATTAAAAAAATGTAAAATTTTATTTCTTTTTAAGTAAAATCATTTATTTTATGCGAGGTTTTGTTAAGGGAGCAAAATTAAGCCGAAGCCTTACTTTTAGGGTAGGTTAGAAAAATAAATAGTTTTAGAATTATTAGACAAAGCTAACTCACATTTTATATGAACTTTAAAATTTTCATAATGTTATTTAAAATATATTTAGCAAGACCAAGGGGATTTTGTGCAGGTGTTGATAGGGCAATTGAAACAGTCAGATTAGCAATAAAGAAGTACGGAAAACCAATATATGTTAAGCATGCTATTGTTCATAATAAATATGTTGTTAAGGAACTTGAAAAGGAAGGTGCTATATTTGTTGAAGATATAAATGAAATTCCTAACAATTCAATAGTTATATTTTCTGCTCATGGCTCACCTCCAAAACATTATGAAATTGCTAAAAAGAAAAATTTAAAAGTAATTGATGCGACTTGTCCATTAGTAAGTAAAGTTCATAAAGAAGCTATTGAATTTGTGAAAAATGGATATTATATTATTTATGTTGGACATAAAAATCATGTTGAAGCAATAGGAATAAAAGGTGAAGCAGAAGATAAAATAGATATTATTGAAAGTAAAGAAGAAGCATTAAACTATATTCCTAAATCTGAAAAATTAGCTTTATTAACCCAAACTACTTTAAGTGTTGATGATACAAAAGAAATAATTGATATTTTAAGAAAAAGATTTCCTCAAATTGTCTTACCTAAGAAGGAAGATATTTGTTATGCTACGCAAAATAGACAAGATGCTGTTAAGAGAATTGCTAAAATATGTGATGTTGTTTTTGTTATTGGCTCAAAGGAAAGCTCTAATTCTAATAGATTAAAAGAAGTAGCTGAAAAATATGGTGCTAAATCTTATTTAATTGAAAGTTATGAAGATATAGATGATAATTGGTTAAATAATGTTAAAAATGTTGGTATTACATCAGGGGCATCAACACCTGAGATATTAGTTCAAAAAACAATTGATTACTTATTAGAGAAAGGAGGAGAGGAAGTTATAGAAATTGAAAATGCCATAGAAAGGATAAAATTTCAACTTCCTAATATATGAGTGTTTTAACATTTAGAACAAAACTAAAAATTTTCATCATTAGTTTTTTATTTTTTTTGCTTTTAATTATTTCTGCTATTGTGGTAGAATTTAATTTATTTGATTTAATTTTTGGATTAAATAGAATTTTTGATTTTTTATATGCTTTAATGAGACCTAATTATTCGTATTTCCCTGTAATTTTTCAAAAACTTATGGAAACAATTAAAATTTCAATTATTGGGACTACAATTGCTGTTATTTTTGCTTTTCCTTTTAGCTTTCTTGCTACACATATCGTTATGAAAAATAAAATAATTTATTACTTTTCAAGAATTTTTATGAATTTCATTAGAACTATACCTGATATTGTTCTTGCTTCAATTTTTGTTGCTATATTTGGTATTGGTGTTCTTCCCGGTATTCTTGCCATTAGTTTATTCTCTTTTGGAATAATAACAAAATTATTATCGGAAGATATTGATGCTATTGATAGGAATCAATTAGAAGGTGTTATTTCAACAGGCTCTAATACAATTCAGATGATTTATTTTGGAATAATTCCTCAAATTTTACCAAATTTTATATCTTATAGCTTATATACATTTGAGGTAAATGTGAGAGTTTCAGTTGTTTTGGGACTTGTAGGAGCGGGTGGAATTGGTCAAATTTTAATAGAAAATATAAGGCTTATGAATTATGATAATGTTAGTATGATAGTTTTTATAACATTTTTAGCTGTTTTGGTAATTGATTATGTTAGTGAGAAGATAAGGGAGAAAATTTTATGAAAAAGAGAAATTTTGTTATTATTTTCATTATTATTGTTGTTTATTATTGGGCTATTAGCTCAGTGGATATTAATTTTAATAGGATTATTGAAGGAATTCCAAGAGGTTTGACAATTATTAAAAGAATGTTTGTAAATTCCATAAACTTATTATTTACTGATTTCTTTTTCAATATGTTAATTGAAATGTTAAAGACACTTGCTATTGCTTATTTTGGAACATTTATAGCTTCATTATTAGCAATTCCGTTTGGTTTTCTTTCTGCTGTTAATTTTTCAAGATATTCAAGAATTTTTAAAATTGTTTTGAATTTCATTAGGACTTTTCCTGAAATTTTGCTCGCTATTATTTTTGTTAGTGTTGTAGGACCTGGTCCATTTGCTGGTTCTCTTGCTATTGGAATTCATTCAATTGGTATGCTTGGAAAACTTTATACAGAAGCAATTGAAAATATAGATAAAGGAGTTATAGAAGCCCTTGATAGTGTTGGTGCGAACTTTTGGCAAAAATTCTTCCTTGGTATAATTCCACAGGTATTTGTCTATTTTTCAAGCTATTCAATTTATAGATTTGAATTAGCTGTAAGGAGTGCTACAATTGTTGGAATGGTTGGAGCAGGTGGAATAGGAACGCAATTGATTTTAAAAGTTCAAAATAGAAGTTGGGAACAAGTTGGAATAATAATAATTATTGTAATAATTACTATTGCTATTGTTGATTATATTTCATATCAAATAAGAAAAAGACTTGTTTAATAGAAATTGAAGTAAAAGCCTGTTTTGTCCAATAAATATTGTTAAATAGTTGGTTATCAATAACTTGTGAAATTTTAGGGAATTACTGAATTCATCGGGGGATTAAGCCGAAGGCTTATTTTCAGAGTGGGTGGGAAAAATAAAGAAAAATGAATAGTTTCAGAATTATTTGACAAAGTACATAATTTATGCTTTAAAATTTCAATATGGCAAGAAAAGAAAAAAAACCAAAAATCTATCGCATAAAGTTATATGATACACTTGAAGAAGAATTAAAAGCTATTAGAGAAGAGGCAAAAATAAAAGAAGAAATACATAGAAATTGGGATAATCCTGATTATTGGAAAAAGGTATATGAAAGAAGAATAGGAGAACCCTTTCCTTATCCTGATGAAACTGATGCTCAAAAGATAAGAGAAATTTTTAGAGAAAAACTTACGGAAGAATATAGAAAAATGGGTTTTGAATGATACAATAAAAGGCTAATTATTAGCAAAATAGTAAGCATATTAGAGGCTGAAACAATAAGACTTCTCAATTTATAACAAGACCCTTAATACTGCCAAAGCATTAACTATTCCAATTTCATTAAAACTTTACAAAGTAGGCTTTAAAATTTTAGGAATGTTTTTGAAATTAGAAAAATTGGATGATTTTATAGAGTTCTTCTTGAATGCTAGGGTTTCAAAGGAAGATGGAATGGAAATAGATATAGTAAAAAGAATTGTTTTAAAATCACGCTCTTATGTTTTAGAATCACGCTCTTATGGATCATATATGGTCATACATATCTCTCACACGTTCAAGGATGATAGGCGATTCCGTTCTTTAGAGCAAACCTTGTGGTTTTCAGAAGATTCAGAATATCCTGGTTTTGAAAATAAAGTCTAAAAAAGTTTTTTTAAAGCCAATTCCGTTCAATTTTTCTAAATACTAAATAAGCAATTTTTTAATTTTATCTTCCAAAGTTCCCAAAATTTCTAAATTTTCTGTTCCTCCTTCTGCTTTAATGTCAGAGCCTCCTCCTTTTCCTAAAATTTCTATCATTAAGTTTTTAGCGTTAAATTTTTCTCTTAAAAGCTTTCCAATTCTAAAATGTGCTATTAATTTATTTTCACTTTTTGAGAACAAGAGAATAATTACATCATCTTTTTGTAAATAATCTGCCAACTTTCTTAAAAATTCCATATCAACATCCTTTAAAACTTCAAAATAAAACTTATAACCATTAATTTCTCTTTGTTTCATTTGCTTTGAATAAATACTTATGTACTTTTCAAGAATTTTATTGTACTCATTTTGTAAATTCTTATTTTCTAATAGAGTTTTTTCCAATTTTTCAGGCACTTCCTTAATATCTGATTTTAATAAAATTGAAACTTTTTTAAGAATTTCCTCATTTTCCTTAATATATTCAAAAGCTTTAATTCCAACATAAGCATTTATTCTCCTTATTCCACTACTAACTGATTCCTCTTTTATAATTTTAAAAAATCCAATTTCTCCTGTTCTTTTAACATGTGTTCCTCCGCATAATTCTTTACTAAAATCTCCAATACTAACAACCCTTACAATATCTCCATACTTTTCTTCAAAAATAGCAATTGCTCCTTCATTTATAGCACTTAAATAATTCTTATATTCCCAAACAACTTCTAAATTCTCTCTAATTTTCTCATTAACAAGTCTTTCAATTTCTTTAATCTCTTTATCACTTAAAGGCTTTGGATGTGAAAAGTCAAATCTTAATCTATCATTTTCAACTAATGAGCCTTGTTGCAATGCATGCTCTCCAATAATTCTATGTAATGAAGAATGTAATAAATGTGTTGCTGTATGAGCTCTCATATTTGCTCTTCTTAAATTTTCATCAACTTTTGCCAAAACTTCCAAATTATTCAATTTTATATTGTTTTTTAATTTTCCAAATAAAACAATATCTGAGCTTATTTTCTTAGTGTCAAAAATTTCAATTTCATTATCTTCTAAAATTAAAACTCCTTTATCCCCAACTTGACCACCACCCTCAGGGTAAAATGGACTTTCAAACAAAACAATATAAATTTTATCATTTTCAATTTTGTATTTGGCAATTTTTGTTTTATATTCCATAAAGTCATAACCTACAAATTTAGTTGATTTATAATTATCATCAATATAATCCCAATTTTCAATAAGCATTATATTTCTTTTTTCTCTTGTTTGCCTCTTTCTCTCATCTAATAATTTGTCATAACCTTCCAAATCAAGTTTTAAATTTTTATCTTTTGCGTATTCCTCAATTAAATCCAAAGGAATTCCATAAGTGTCATAAAGTTTAAATATATCTTCACCTTTTATTATTTCATTTGACTTTTCAATAACTTCATTTAAATAAATGATATTTTTTCCAATTGTTTGAATGTACTTTTCCTCCTCATTTTTAATTACTTCTTTAATAGTTTTTAAATTCTTTGAGATTTCAGGATAAGCATTTTTCATAATTTCATAAACAACATCAACAAGCTTATATAAAATTGGCTCTTTAACATTTAACTTTTGAGCAAACTTATAAGCCCTTCTTAAAATTCTTCTTAAAACATAGCCTCTTGAATAATTACTTGGATAAATTCCATCAGAAATCGCAAAAACTAATGCTCTAATATGATCAGCTATAACTCTATGGGAAACTCCTGTTTCTTCATAATACTTAACACCTGTTAAGTTTTCAATTTCTTTAATAATTGGCATAAATAATGAAGTATGATAATTATTATTAACACCTTCAATAACTGATAATAATCTTTCTAAACCCATTCCCGTATCTACATTTTTCTTTGGTAATTGCTCTAAACTTCCATCATGTTTTCTATTAAATTCCATAAAAACAATATTCCATAATTCAAGCATTTCATCGCCTAAATCATAGTGAATTTCTGTTGAAGGACCGCAAGGACCAACATCCCCCATTTCCCAAAAATTGTCTTTTTCATCAAATTTAAAAATTCTTTTCTCATCTATTGAAACTTCATCTCTCCAAATATAATATGCTTCCTCATCTTTATAATAAACACTAACATATAACTTTTCTTTTGGAATTTTAAAAACTTTCGTTAATAATTCCCAAGCCCACAAAATTGCTTCCCTTTTAAAATAATCTCCAAATGAAAAATTACCAAGCATTTCAAAAAATGTATGATGTCTTCTTGTAAATCCAACATTATCTAAATCATTATGCTTTCCTCCTGCTCTTAAACACTTTTGACAAGTAGTGATTCTTTTTGATGGCGGTTCAGCTTCCCCTAAAAAATATATTTTAAATTGATTCATACCTGCATTTGTAAAAAGAAGTGTATTATCTCCCCTTGGGAGTAATGAGCTTGAAGGATAAATTAAATGACCTTTTTCTTTAAAAAATTCCAAAAATGTTTTTCTTAATTCATCTGCCTTATTCATAGTTTGAAAATTTTAAACGATAAAGATGTGTTTTGTCCAATAATTCTGAAATTATTTATTTTTCTTCATTTTGCCCACCCACCCTAAAAATAAGCCTTCGGCTTACAAATACCCCATCTTTTGCTTTGGGGGGCTTCGCCCCCCTTAAATCCCCCCATAAAATCAATAGTTTTAAAAAATCTTTCATAACTTATTGATTATCAAGGACTTAACAACATTTATTGGACAAAGCAATAAGGATTTGGGATATTTGCCCTTTCCAATAATTCTGAAACTATTAAATAAGCCTTCCGCAATGAAAATCAAAGCTTGATTTTGATTTTTTAATTTCTTGTTTTCATCTTCTAAATTTTCAATTTTTTGCTCAAGTTTTATTTGTAATCTTTTACAAAATTTAGCCATTAGATTAAAAATATGATTTCTTATATCATTTCTTATATCCGCCTACCCTGAAAATAAGACTTTCGCAGAAACTTTTCTCTCTAAAACTTAAATATACTTCTTTATTATTTCAACCATATTTTTTGTGCGCATTTCAAAAATTTCAGGAACTAATGGAGAATTGTGGGGGGAGCCTATGAAATTTTCAAATTCAAAGAAATTATAATCTAATTTAAACTTAC
>Ga0080007_1064805_pt1 | contig 17920 bp, 17 predicted proteins | sample OctOCTMetagenome_FD_69210 | JGI IMG/M metagenome (GOLD analysis project Ga0080007, IMG submission 69210) | Hot spring and microbial mat streamer communities from Octopus Spring Streamers, Yellowstone National Park, USA - OCT_B (SPADES... | ecosystem: Environmental > Aquatic > Thermal springs >...
GGCGTCGTGGATTTGGGCGCTTGCCAGGAATGAGAGCCCCTGCAGAGATTGCAGTAATTGCCGACAACTGGGATACTTTCCTCAACCCTTGGGCGGAAGATGATACTTTCCGCGTGAATGTCCGCATAGCCTTTGCCAACAGAAGCCTATGTGCCGAATTAGGCAGGGGTTGGAGGGGATGCCCTACAAGCGCGTTGCGGGAGTTGAAGGCAGAGCGTGGCGATGCTGCTTTGGAAAATCTCACCCGCCACTTAGGTGGTTCTGCCATCACCTTCGCCGATGGACATGCCAAGTGGTTCCGATGGATGAACATCAAGTCCAGGAAATGGGGCGGTCCCTTAAGGTTTGGTCCCAGCCAAGGCGGTTGGGATGATGAATGAGGGGGTGATTTTAATGCGACGGGAAGTGCCAGCGTGGCTCGCCGTTCTTATCATCGTCGTCGTCCTAATTTTGGTGGGCGTAGTTTACTGGATATTCATCCCTAAGCCCCAACCTGGCGTGGGAGGCGAACCCATCACCAAGACAGCACCTCCACCGGGAATGCCTGGGGTAGGAAAGCCAATGCAACCATCACCGCCATAGAGAAGCAAATAAAGCGCAACGGGGTGCTGCTTTTGCGGCACCCCGTTCCTTACTCGGTCATATGTGCCTTTCTCTGCCCAAACTTCCAACTTCTGCACTCCGCACTCAGCACCCCGCACTGATTTTAGTGTTCGCCCTCCCGAACTTATCGGCAAATCGTGAGGTCGGCAAATGGGCATGTTGGGAAGGCAACGAATAGCGAATGGCGAGTAGTAGTTTTGAGGTTCGCATTCTGACTGACCGAAAAATTTCGGTGCAGCAAGGGCTGTGTTGTCTGAATTGCCGCTGAATGAATTTGGTGCTGGAGAAATTTGCCATCAAAAGTCCCATACCCCTTGCCCCATGTCCCTTGTCCCTTCCCAGCAAATATCTCTTCCGCAGACACGGACCGACGGCTTATTACGGGCAGAAGCGGCAAAATTCCTAAGGACGAAAGAACCTGAGAACCCAAAGGGCGCTTCAAGCCATGTTGAAAAGGGAAGCGATGTTGGCTGAGAAACTTGCTGCGCTCCCGGAAGGACCAGGCGTTTACCTGTTCAAGGACAGTCAAGGTCGCATCCTTTACATCGGCAAAGCAGTCAACTTACGCAACAGGGTCCGTTCGTATTTTCACGGCGAGGACGCTTATAGACCTTGGCTGCGGGAAATGGTCCCGAAGATTGCCGACATTGAAGTGTTGACGACGCGCAACGAGAAAGAGGCACTCATACTTGAGTGCAACCTCATCAAGTTGCACCGACCGCCTTTTAACATACGCTTCAAGGACGACAAAGCCTACCCGTTCCTGAAGGTCACCCTCAACGAACCTTTTCCTGCGCTCATTGTGACCCGTCAGCCCAAAGAAGATGGGGCACGATACTTCGGTCCTTACCCTGACGGCAAAGCATTGCGGGAAACTATTGAGTTTCTCAAGCGGACTTTCGGCATTCGGACACTAACGGTCGTCAACGAGCGACGCAAAAGCGGTTGCCCTTGGCGAGACACAACTAAGCCGCTTCCGAGGGCTTGCCTTGAATACCACTTGCATCGCTGTTCGGGACCGTGCGTGAACGCAATCAGTCAGGAAGAGTATCGGCAAATTGCGGTGCAAGTTTGCGAGTTCCTTGAAGGGCGGAGAAACGAAATTGTCAAGCAACTTGAGCAATTCATGTGGGAGGCAGCGGAACGAGAAGAGTTTGAAAAGGCTGCGAAACTGCGGGACCAAATTCGTGCAATCCAAACTGTGACCGAACGGCAGGCAGTTCATCTGCCGATACGAGAAGACATTGATGCATACGCCTTCGCAAGCGAGATGGGGCTTGGATGCGTTCAAATGCTTTTGGTTCGCGGTGGGATGCTCTTGAGCGACCAACACTTTATCGTCCGAGTAGCGGAAGGGCAAAGTGCTGCCGAAATTTTGAGCGCCTTTGTGAAGCAAAGGTATTCTTCGGGTGTGCCCGTCCCCAAAATTGTGCTTCTGCCCGTTGAGTTGGAAGACGCCGACCTGATTGCTGAGTGGCTCAGCGAAAAGCGGGGCGAACCCGTCGCAGTTCGCACCGCCGCCAGCGGGGTTTTGAGAGACTTGTTGGACATTGCCGAGCGGAATGCCAAGCAGGCACTCAGGGAAGAGTTGTTCCGCGAGGAGCAGGAGAAAATCGCACGAGAATATGCCTTGCGCTCCCTTCAATCTCACCTCAACTTGCCTTCGGTGCCGCACCGAATTGAGTGTTACGACATCTCCACCACGATGGGCGTTGAAACCGTTGGCTCAATGGTTGTGTTCGTTGATGGTAAGCCCGAAAAGAGCGAGTATCGCAAGTTTAGGGTCAAAGGCGCTTGGATTTTGGACGAAACGACTGGCAAGCCACAACCCGACGATTACGCTGCCATGAGGGAGGTTTTGACGAGAAGGTTCAGGCACTATTTCGACGGCGACCCCAAGTTCTCCCAACTTCCAGATTTGCTTTTGGTTGATGGCGGCAAGGGTCAACTTTCGGTGGCGCTGCAAGTGTTGAAAGAGTTCAAATTGAACCTGCCAGTGGCTGCTTTGGCGAAAGAACACGAGTTGCTTTACCTCCCTCACTCGGAGGCGCCGATTGCCTTGCCATTTAACAGCCCAGCGCTTCATTTGCTCCAGCGAATTCGCGACGAAGCCCACAGGTTCGCTCTCAAGTTTCACCGCAAGCGGCGGACTCAAAGGGCGCTCCGGACAATCTTTGATGAAGTTCCCGGAATTGGTCCTGTCCGCAAAAAGGCGCTTTTGCAGCATTTCGGTTCATTGGATGCGCTGATGAAAGCATCTGTGGACGAACTGGCGAAAGTCCCGCACATGAACCGAAAAGCGGCAAAGGCGCTGTGGGAGTTTTTGCACCAAAAGGATTTGTGGAGCGAGTAGCGTCACCCTATCCCCAACTGTTCCCAAATCTCGTCAACTCGCCGCTTGACATCTTCGTCCATCACTATGTCTTCGGGCCAATGTCGGTTGAAGCCTTCCTCTTTCCATTTGCGGGTGGCATCAATCCCCATCTTGGTCCCGTATCTCGGCAGAGGGGAGGCAAAGTTCAAATCGTCTACAGGTCCTTCAACGATGACGATATCGCGCCCCGGGTCTATGAACCCGAACATCCGCCAGAGAACCTCGCTCATATTGTGGACATCGCAGTCATCGTCGACGACAACCAAAACTTTCGTGAACATCATCTGCCCTAAGCCCCACAAAGCGTGCATGACCTTGCGGGCGTGACCAGGGTAGCGTTTTCGGATGGAGACAATTGCCCAGTTGTGGAAGACGCCTTCAAGTGGTAAGTTGATGTCAACGACTTCTGGCAGCATCAATCGGATGAGGGGCAGGAAAATTCGCTCGGTCGCTTTACCCAACCAATAGTCCTCTTGAAGGTGCTTGCCGACAATCGTGTGCGGGTAGATAGGGTCTCGACGCATCGTTATGCAAGTCACATGCAAAACGGGATACTCGTCAGGCAGGGAGTAAACGCCCATATGGTCGCCGAAAGGTCCTTCAAGCCTGCGCTCCCCAGCCTTGACATAGCCTTCAATCACGATTTCAGCGTCGGCAGGAACTTCCAGAGGGACAGTCTCGCAAGGAACCACTTCAACGGGTTGTTTTCTCAAAAAACCTGCCAAAAGCAGTTCGTCGACATCTTCGGGAAGAGGGGCTGTCGCGCAGTAGACCAAAACTGGGTCACCACCCAATGCAACGGCGCAGGGCATATCTTTGCCCTCCCGCTCCCACATCAGAAAGTGCCTGTAGCCGTCTTTGTGGGTCTGAGCGTGGAAACCCAAGGTCCTTTCGTCAAAAACTTGAAGCCGATAAGTGCCCACATTTTTGCCCTTGCCATCGGGAGTCTGGGTGAAACTTAGCCCCAAGGTGATGTAGCGACCGCCGTCCTTTGGCCAACACTTGGGTATCGGCAACTCAAAAAGGTTCACATCTTTGCCCTTCTTGACTACTTCCTTGCATGGTCCCGTCCTGACCCTTTTTGGCGGGAAACTGGCAAGTTGTGCGAGTTTCGGCAGGACCTTTACTTTCTCCCACAGCGTTTCGGGGATTTCGGGTTTTAGCAACGATGCGATCTCCTTTGCGATGTCGTCTGGGTCACCACCAAGCACCAACTTCACTCGCTCCTTTGTTCCGAAAAGGTTTGCGGCGACGGGAATATCGTAGCCTTTGACTCGCTCAAAGAGAAGTGCAGGTCCGCCTCGCTTGACCGTTCGGTCAATGATTTCGGTCATCTCAAGGTGCCAATCAACCTCAACCTTTATGCGCGCCAAATCCCCACGCCGTTGAAGGGTTTGCAGGTATTCCCGCAGGTCACGAAATGCCATTCCCAGTTTGCACCTCCTCAAGGTTCGTTGAGTCAGGGAACCCAATTTAGCCTACACAATTGTGCCATCAGGATTGAAGATAAGTCGTTGGCGATTGCAGCGGCATAAAATGTGGAGTGAGTATCGAGAGACAGCGCAAAGGGGCGTGGGACATGAAGTGGCTATCATTGCTTGGTTTATGGCTGGGGAAGTTGAGACCACGACCATTGTCAACATACGAACGGGGAAAGCGTGCTGAAAGGGAGGCAGCCCTTTTCCTCCGTCGGCGCGGTTACCGAATTGTCGCCCAAAATGTCCGAACAAAACTGGGCGAAATTGACTTGGTGGCTCTCAAAGGCGATTTGGTCGTTTTCGTTGAAGTCAAGGCTCGCTCCTCCGACGAATTTGGGACTCCCGTTGAAGGACTTTTGCCCCGCCAGCAAAAACGCATCCGCAACGCCGCTGAATTGTTTCTGGCTAAACGAGGTTGGTCGGAACGAGACCGAAGGTTTGACCTCATCGCCGTTGACTTGGACGAATTGGGACGAGTTAAACGCATTGAACACATCCCCGACGCTTTCTGAAAAGGCTGAGTCTTGCTGGCGCGATGACCAGAATCACGGTTCCGCTTGCGTTAGCCTTTAAGGTTGGAGGTGAACGAGATTGGCGATTACGCCGGAAAAGTCACAGCAAGTCGAAAAACCCGAAACACAAGCGCCCCAACAGATAACCCCTCTAAGCGCTGACAGATGGGAGAAACTACATTGGCTTTGGGCTTTCTTGGACGAAGCATTGCTGGACTACGAGGATTGCCTGATGGCGACCGACCCAGAATTGAAACGAGAATTGGAGGCGAGATTGAGGGAAGAAACCGTTCCTTTTGAGGAGTTGTGGCTGGTAGTTTCAAGAGAGCGGGAGGAAGACCAATGCCAAAGTGGCGGTTGACAATCACCAAAGGTGCGAGTCGAGACCTAAAGGGGTTTGACTCCCCAAGTGCAGGACGAAATCGCCCACAAGCATCTGCCACGCATCGCCTCTGACCCTTACAAAGTTGGCAAGCCTCTAACAGGGGGCTTACTAAAGGCTTGTTTGCTTACCGATTTGGTCACCACCCTGAGTATCGCATCATCTACGCTATCATTGAGGATGAGGTCCGCATCGTCAAGATTGGCAAGCGCGAGGACATTTATCGCAAGTGAGGTGAAGGCAATGGATTTCGTCCGCGTCGGTTTCATTGGAGCAGGTAGTATGGCGAACGCTGTCCACTATCCCAGCGTCGTTGAAACGCCCCGAGCCCAACTTGTGGCTATCTGCGATTTGAACGAGGAACGACTAAACAAAACCGCAGACCAGTATGGAATCCCTAAAGAGCACCGCTACACTGATTACCGGCGGATGCTGGAACGGGAAGATTTGGATGCCGTCTATGTTATCATGCCACCGATGGGACTTTTGCCCATCGTTCTGGATTGCTTAAAGGCTGGCAAGCATGTGTTCATTGAAAAGCCACCCGGTTGCAACAGCGACGAAGCATGGGCGATGGCGGAAGAGGCTGAGCGACAGAGAGTCAAAACTTGCGTCGGTTTCAATCGTCGCTACGCCGCCGTCTACCGATACGCTAAGTCCGAAGTTTTAAAGCAAGGGGAAATTTCGCTGGCTTTGGCTGAGTTCCACAAAGACATGCTCGGTCAAGGTCCATACTACGGCATGAGCATCTTGAGAACCGACATCATCCACGCTGTTGACATCCTGCGCGATTTACTTGGCGAACCCGTTGAAGTTGCTGCTCATGTTTGGTCTCGGCATGAGCGTTGGGAAAATTCCCACAACCAATTTGCAGCCATCATCCGGTTTGACAGCGGCGCTGTCGGGGTCTTGGTTGCATCCCGAACCGCTGGCAGTCGGTATGAGCGATTTGAAGTTCACGGGAAAGGCATCAGCGCTTACATCCGAGCGCCAGAAGGAGCGGAAATTCACAGGCAAGGCGAAATCCTTGAAATCGTGACCGACAAGAAACTGACGGGCACAACTGACCGCCGAATCACTTATGGCTACCTTGATGAGACCCGACATTTCATCTCCTGCATCCTCAACGACGAAACGCCTTTGACGAACTTCACCGACGCTGCGAAGACGATGGATTTGGTTGAACGAATTGAGCGATTCGCTATCGGGTGAGGTTTGCTGTGCAGGTAAATTGAACTTTGTGGGGTCATCGCCTAAAAGTGCTGAAAGCCGCCACTCAAGGGTTTAAGCGTCCCATCAGCGTGCTTGCCGAGAACCTCGCCTTCTTCGTGCTCAGAAGTAACCGCCCCAATTCGGTGAGCGGCAATGCCAATTGCTGTCAAGGCTTCACAAAGTTGAGGTGACACGGTTGAAGGCACAACTATCAGCAGTTCGTAATCTTCGCCACCTGTCAGGGCAAGGGTCAACGCATCCTTGCCGGTAACGGTCGCCGCTTCTTTCAGGGCTTGGCTCAGTGGCACATCGGACAAGTCAACGACGATTTGGACCTTGCTCGCTTTTGCCATCCTTTGGGCGTCGATGACCAAGCCATCGCTGATGTCAATAGCAGCGTGGATAGGGAAGGAACGCAAGACTGGGACAGCACTCAAACGGGGAGTTGGTCGTCTGAAGCGCTCTACGCATTTGGAAAGCAATGGGTGGATTTGGGCATCGCTGATGTTTTGCTCCAACAGCCAAAAGCCGGCGGCTGATTCGCCTAAAAAGCCCGTCACGATAATCTCGTCACCAACCTTAGCGCCATCTCTTCGGAAAGGTTCGCCTTCAACGACGCCGATGACAATGCTGCTAACCATAAGCCCGACAGGTGAACGAACTGTGTCACCGCCGAGAAGCAGAGTGCCTGTCGCTTGGCATATTGCGATAGCGCCGTCATAGAATTCGTCCACAAATGAGACGGGTTCGTCGCCGGTCAAACCCAAGCCCAACAGCGCTGCAACAGGTTTACCGCCCATCGCCACGACATCGCTTATGCTGATAGCAATTGACTTCCAACCGAGGTCAAAAGGTGGCATCCAGCGACGCCGGAAATGAGCGTTTTCGAGTTGGGTGTCTACCGTTAGCGCAACCTTGACACCGTCGATTTCCAAAACTGCGGCATCGTCGCCGAGTCCGACCAACACCCGTTTGTCGAACCCGAAAGTTCTCTCCAACCGCTCGCACAACCTTGCAACCAGAGGATACTCGCCCAATTCTCGCACTTTCATCTTCTCTCACCACGAACCTTCAACCAAAGTTGCTTCAGTTGTTTGACCGCTTCAACAGGGTCATCAGCGCAAACGACTGCCGAAACGACGGCGACGGCATCGGCACCCGCTTCAAAAACTGCCGCTGCGTTTTGCAAGGTGATGCCGCCAATAGCGACCAGAGGGTAATCGGGTGGCAAAACTTTTCTGACCCGCCTAACCATCTCAACCCCGACAGGCTCGCCAGCATCGGGCTTCGTTGAGGTGGCGAACACCGAGCCAATGCTAACATAGTCAGCTCCTTCGGCAACCGCTCTAAGTGCTTCGTCCTCGTTAGCGACGGAGCGACCGATGATTTTACCAGCACCAAGCAAGCGTCGTGCTACAGGGACAGGCATATCATCGTCGCCCACATGCACACCGTCGGCATCGGCAGCAAGGGCTATATCAACTCGGTCGTTGACGATGAACAAAGTTTCTGTTCGCAAAGTCAAGTCTCGGATTGCCCTCGCCCACTCCAAGAGTTGGCGTGTTGTCGCTTCTTTGTCCCTCAGTTGGACGGCGCAAGCGCCTCCTGCAACTGCTGCTTTCGCTATGTCAACATGAGACCTGTTGGGGTTGACGAACCTATCGGTTACGACATAAACGCCTGCGATGCGTCTCTCCATGTGACTTCCCTCCTTGCCGAGTTGGCGTTGCTGTGATATAACGATGGCACAACGGCGTCGGGGTGTGACAAGGTTTTTGCTGGAATGAGGAGGTGCACGAAAAGAGATGGGGGGCATAATCAGGTTTCCTGATGGGCGCTCCAGTTCGTTGTCGCCCGTGACCGATCCTGATTGGGCGGAACAATGGTTGCGCCGTTCAATTCAGCCTTTAACTTTGTGGACTTTGACTGTCCCTCTGCTCCCTGTCGGTGAAAATTTGCCCACACCTTTGGGCATTGTCGTGCCGATATTGGGCATAGATAACAGCGGCAGAACAATTGCAGTTCTGTTCGACTTGAAGACAGAGCGCCCATTGACAGCCATCATAGGTGAAAGCGTTGCGGCGCTGCATTGGGCTGAAAGTCTGGACGAAAAGCAATTGGAAACTTTCGGTCGTTATTTTTGGCATGACCCCAAAGCGTCTCTCGCTGGAGTTTGGGCTCAAGTTCACGGATTGAAAGAGCGAACGGTCACCTTCGGACAGCAAACCCAAGTCCATGTCCTCAGTTGGCGACCCCGACCGATCCTTTGGGAAGTCCAGAACTTTCTCAATCGCTACGGGCTTTCCATATTGTTCTTCGGGCTTCATACTTTGCAGGGGGACCAAGGGGAAACAATAGCCATCGCAGAACCGATTGTTGTGCCGTCAGCGGTAAGCGTCGCCAGCCGAGAAGAGGGTTCTACTCATCGGGTCGGTGAAGTTGAGTCATTTCTGCGTTCCTTGAGCGAAGCGACGACTTGAAAAATTTCGCAAGAGGTGTGTCGGAAGTGAAACTAACGGGTGCGGAGCGGCAATGGGTTGAGCAGTTGATTCGCCTTTCGCTCCTCGCAGCCGCAAGGCAGTTGAAGGCTGATGCCTGTGGCATCGGCTTCTATCAAGGTGGGCTTAGATTCGCTCACTTCGTTTTCAACGGTAGGCTGCAATTTCTTACCGAAACCACTTTGACCGTCCCACCCTTGCTTTTGAAGCAAATTTCAAAGTCACCCACCCAACTCAAATCCCCGCACACAACTTTCCTGCCCGTTATGCCTTCCCTTGCTTCGGCGTTGGTAGCAGGGAAATTTGATGGAACCGAACCGTTGATGCTTTTTTGGGTTGGGCGGGTGAGAACCTCCGATTGGGATGAGGACGAAATGAAAAACTTCGAGGCGTTTGCGCAAGGCATAGGTTGGCTTTTCACTCCCTTCCTTCCCGCCCTCATGAACGGGCGAGTTTTGAGGGCTTGGCTGGAAGTGGCAACCCGTTCCGACATATCAGCGGTGTTGGGAGAGAGTTTGAGTTTCCTGCTCGAACTCTTGCTGCTCGCTGCTGGGTCAAGGGATGGGGCAATCGTTTTGACGGATTTAAAGGGAACGCCGATGTTCGGCGTCGCTCAGGGCGAGGACGGGAAGCGATGGCTGGAGATGCATTGCCTGCCCATGAGCGTTCGTCAAGCCTTCTCAACGAAAACTTTTGCAGATGCACAGTGGATGGGAGTCATCGCTGTAAAGACATCGGAGCAATTCCGCTCCACACTTACATCACTTCTGGACACCTTTGCCCACATAGTCCGCTCGCTCGTCTCTTGGAGCCAGCAATCCGTTCGGCTCGATGAAATGGCTTGGCTCGACCCATTGACTGGCTTGCCGAACCGAAAAGCCTTTGGCAGGAAATTGGAAAGCGAGTTGCACCGAGCCGCCCGATTTGGCTACCCGGTCAGCCTGTTACTGGCTGATTTGGACGAATTTCGCATTTTCAACGAGATGCTTGGGTTTGATGTTGGCGACGAAATATTGCGGCAAATCAGTTCCATCTTGAAACGGTCGGTGCGAGGTTACGACATTGTCGCCAGATATGGTGGTGACGAGTTTGCGATAGCGTTGCCCGCAACTTCGTTGGAAGGAGCGGTGAAGGTTGCTGAAAGGTTGAAAGCGAGGCTCACGGAAGCGGATGTTTTGCCAGTGAAGGATGTCAGGCTCACTATCAGAGTCAGCATTGGCTTGACAACTGCTCAAAAAGTTGAGCCTAAAAATGCTCACCGTCTCCTTTCGCTCATCGACCAAGCCCTCGTCGCAGCGAAAAGCAAAGGCGGGAATCGGATAGAGGTCCTTACTGCACCCGAATTTGTTCCGTCAGCCCCATCGTTGCCGACCATGTCGCCAGATTTGTGGTCAGTCCTCGTTCAGTATCTCAGTCACGGCATCAACAATCCCCTCAACGGGATTTTGGGCTTGACCCAAATTGCCCTGATGGAGGAACAACTGCCGCCGCATGTCAGGGACGCACTCGAGCAAATAGAACAGTTGAGCCTCAGGTTGAGGGAATTCAGCCGCTATTTGATGAACCTTCCGCCCAAGCGTCTCATGGAAGAACTTGAAGCCTTCTGGAAACGAATGCACACACCACCGCCTCTCCCAGAGGCGGCGAAGGGGGAGTGAACTATGGCGGATTTGAGAGTGCTCATTGTGGACGATGAGGAAAGCACAGTCGCAATTTGCAAGTTTGCTCTGCAGCGGTTGGGGATGGAAATTGAAACTGCCTTAACGGCTTCGGAAGCGCTGGCTAAAGTCCGACAGGAAGCCTTTGACTTGGCAGTGGTGGATTGGCTTCTGCCGGATGGCAGCGGGATGGCTCTGTTCAGGATGATGAGGGAGCACCTACCGCAATTGGTCGGAATTCTCATCACGGGACAAAATGTCGCCGACACAAACAGGGAAGCCCTTGAAGCGGGTTTCTGGGCTTTCCTGCCCAAACCCTTCACTATCTCCGAGTTTCAGGCAACAGTTGAAAGAGCCGCGGCATATATCCGTGCCATAAGGGAACGAGAGAGGCTTGAGTTGATGATGTCACTGAGCGAAGTCGCCCAGCAAATCGCCACTTCCCTTGAACTCGAAGAAGTGCTGCAGAGGATTTTGCATGTAGCCCTTCAACAAGCGAGAGCAGATAAGGTCTCTATCATGCTCGTTGACCAGTCAACTTCACCGCCCCGACTTCGGTTGGTGGCTGCGGAGGGGCTCTCTCCGGATTTGCTTTCCATAGAGGTTCCTGTCGGCGAAGGGATTGCAGGTCAAGTCGTTATCACTGGCGCACCCTTGCTCATCAATGCCCAAACAATTCATCAGTTCTCACCTTCAGCCTTGCACTACCAAGGTGCAGGTAGCGCCCTTTGTTTGCCTTTGAAAGTTGGGAATCGCGTCGTTGGCGTGCTCAACCTAACCAGACTTACTTCTGATCGTCCGTTCTCCGAAAGCGACATAAGGCTTTACCTCGTCTTAGCTGCTCAAGCAGCGCTCGCCATCGAGAACGCTCAACTTCACCAGAAAATCCGTGAAGGCTACATCGCTGCCCTTGCTTCTTTCTGCAAGTTTGCCGAGACCTTGATGCCATATCGGCAAGGTCACTCAATAAGGGTCGGGATTTACGCTAAGCGGTTGGCTGAAGTCGTCGGTTTGGACAAACAGGAAGCAGAGCAGTTGAGGATAGCAGCACTGATGCAAGATTTGGGGCTGCTGAAAGTGCCGAAAGAAGTCTTGATGAAGCCGGAAAGGTTGACGGATGAAGAGTGGCAACTCGTCAAGCAACACCCGATATGGAGTTTGGAGATGGTAGACCCGCCTGCCATCTTGACTGAGACCGTTGAAGCGGCTGTGAGACATCATCACGAACGGTTTGATGGGAACGGTTACCCTGACGGGTTGAAGGGCGAACAAATTCCGCTCCCTGCGAGACTCCTTGCAGTTGCCGATACTTTTGACGCCCTGTGCTCTGAGCGACCATACCGACCCGCCTATTCGACAGAACAGGCTTTGGAGGAGATGCGAAAAGTTGCAGGCTCCCAACTTGACCCCGACTTGACAGATGCCTTCATTCAATCCGTAGTTGATGGCGGGAATTCGTGACGGAAAGGCAGGGTGAAGGATGGTCACGAAAGTCAGAGATTGGCTCGCCCTCTTGCGACCTCACCAGTGGGTCAAAAATGTCCTCATCTTTGCAGGTTACATTTTTGCTGGCAACTTCAAGTTGCCACCGCCTAAGGCGCTTTCAGATTTCACTTTCGTGCTTACCGGCTTCGTCAGTTTTTGCTTATTGTCAGGGGCAGTTTACGCTATCAACGATGTGGTTGACAGGGAAAAAGACCGCAAGCACCCTGTCAAGAGGAACCGCCCCGTCGCTTCGGGGAGGGTTTCGGTTGGGGAGGCTACTGCATTGGCAGTGGGCAGTGTCATTTTGGGGCTCATATTGGCGCTTGCAGTAGCGTGGCGAAACGAAGCGCCTCTGTTTTTTCTCGCTGCCCTTTCCTATCCGATTTGGGGTGTCCTCTACTCCTTTTGGCTCAAACGGCTCATAATCGTTGATGCCATTGGTGTGGCTGCGGGTTTCGTTTTGAGGGTCGTTGCCGGTTGTCTTGCCATCAAAGTTGACATTTCGCCTTGGTTGATTTTGTGCACTCTCTTGTTGGCTCTCTTCATCGCCTTCAGCAAGCGGCGGCACGAATTGCTTTTGATGGGCAATAACGCAACCGCAGTTCGGTCGGTCTTGGGCGAGTATTCGCCCAAACTTCTGGACATGTTTATCGCCGTCACCGCTTCAATGACCATCATGGCATATTCCCTTTACACCTTCACTGCACCGCACATCCTTCTGGGCGACAGGAAGGAACCTTGGCTGATGGTCACAATTCCGTTCGTCGTTTATGGCGTGCTCCGCTACCTCTACTTGGCTTATCAGACCGATACCGCCGGCGCACCTGAACAGATGCTGAAAGACAAGCCTTTCGTGGTCAACTTGGCTCTTTGGGCATTGACAGTTCTCTTGCTTGGTTGGTTAGCCCGATAAGTGCGTCCAATCCTTTGCCGACCTAACAATTTGCCGAACTCCTGACCTTACGATATTCCTGCTCTTTCAACTGTCCATCTCATGACTTGCCGAGAAATCCTTTTTGACAGAAGTCTCGTTTTCTCGTTTTTCGCTGACCTGCTGTGGGAGGATGTCAGGAATGTTAACTTGCCACTTCTTTCCGTCCAAACAGCCAGCAAGCGAGAAGCAAGCCGATGAGGATGTAGGCGACGACATAGAGCAAGTCGCCGACCGTCGGTTGAGGCATTTCCACGCCCGGCGGTCCGCTCAAGCGAGGCACGATGTCCAGAACATCGCTTTGCACGACCATCCATCGGGCGATGCGCCCCGTCGGCATTAGGTAACCCGCAATTTGCGAGAGCGTGAGCAACCGAGGCAAATTCGCTAAGGTGCCGATGTTGCGCATCGCCGTCTCCGACCAACCGATGCCCATGAAGACGAGGGAAATCAGCGCCACGAAAATCCAGGGCAAATGCACCGACAGCAACAAATTGAGGCTGACGAAAAGCAGCGGGTAAAGCAACCCAATCAAACCTGCTTTCCAGACGCCCCAATGCCAAGTGCCCAACCGATTCCACGCGCCCCACTCAATCACCGCCAGCCACAAAAGTTGGTTGAGGGTCAAGACGACGGCGAAGCCCAGCCATTTGCCAACGACGATTTGCCAGCGGCGGATGGGTTTGGTGACGACAAGGGTAAGAGTGCCCCGCTCCAGTTCCGTCGCAATCGCCCCACACGCTAACGCCGTCGCCATCACGGCGCTGAAGAAGCGGGTGATGACCAAGCCAAAATGCACGACCAAACTCCCTTGCACTTCGGCGGGCAAAAACTCGCCGTGCCGCTTGACATTGGCGAACACATACGCAAGCAACGCCATCATCCCTGCGCCCAACAGCAACCCGCCGACGAACGCCCACCGCCTTGTCGCTTCTTTGATCGTCAATCGGGCGATGACCAAAACGGGCGTCACCCATCTCACCCAAAATGACACCGACGGCAAAGGAACGGTAATTGGCTCAGCGCAGTTCATTGCGAATCACCTGCACGAACAAGTCTTCCAGCGAGAAGCGTTTCGGCACGACGCTCATCAGCCGAGCACCGTTGCTAACGAGCGCCGCAATCAAATCAGGGATGGCATCTTCCGTGCGAACCCGCACTGTCAACATATCGCCGTTAACGCCGACGACAGTGCCCCACTTGACAGCGATGTCCTGCCACGACGGCGACGGGTTCTGGAAACGGATGTCTAACTCCAACGGTTCGCTCAGCAACTCGTCCAACTTGCCCTGAAAGACCAACTGCCCTTTGTTGAGGATGGCGACAGCATCGCAGGTCATCTCCACTTCGCTGAGCAGATGCGAATTGAGGAAAACGGTGACGCCTTGCTCTTTCAAGCGTAAGATGAGGTTGCGCACTTCCCAACGACCCAGCGGGTCTAAGGCGGAAGTTGGTTCGTCCAAGATGACCAACTTCGGTTCGTTCAACAAGGCTTGTGCGATGCCGAGGCGTTGCAACATGCCTCGCGAAAATTCCCGCACCTTAGACCGACGCCGTTCTTGCAACCCGACGAACTCCAGCACGGCATCAATGCGCTGTCGCCGAACTGACGAGGGCAAACCGAGCAAGCGGGCGTGAAAGTCCAGAAACTCTTCGGCAGTCAGGAAATCGTGAAATTGGAACTTTTCGGGCAAGTAACCGATGAGCCGAGGAACTTCAGGGTTGCCGATGGGATAGCCAAAAATGCGTCCCGTCCCACGCGTCGGGCGCAAATTGCCCAAGAGCAAATTCAGTGTCGTCGTCTTCCCCGCCCCGTTCGGACCGAGGAAACCAAAGACACTGCCGATAGGCACTTTCAGATTGAGGTCTTGGACAGCGACGACAGGTTTGCGCCACAGCGACCGAAAAACTTTCGTCAAGCCGTCCATCTCTATCGCCCACATGCCTTGCTGCTCCTTTCAAGCCCTATAAAGTAGCGCCAACGCATTGTCGCCTTTTGCTCTGACCTTTCATCACACTTAATGATAGCAACGACTGGCTTACTATGCCTGTTTGGAGATGAATGACTTTTTACCTACAGTGGATGATGCGTGACATTCTCCGATGTTTTCTGTTGTGAGCCGGGAGTGCCATAATCAACTTTGGAGGCGTTCAGGCATGGAAGAGATGAGATTTTGGGTTCAAGAGGTCGTCGTCATTGAGTGACTTGAACCGTGCCCGAATTTCGTTGGAGTGAATTGTTGGGAACTTGTTCGCTCACTGTCGAGGAGGCACTTGTGGTCATCTGTCCCGTTCCCACCCTCACCCGTTTCGGCTGGGGCGGGTAGAGGTCTGTGCTTATGCGTTCTCGTTTCACGATGACCCCGTTCTCAATGACAAGCCGCCAGACTTCGACTCGGTAGCCACTGCTGCCTTTTTCCATCACTTTGCGAACTCCAACCGGCAAAGATTGGTCCTGGATTTGTTCTTCCCTCGGTTCGTCAACTCGTTCAATATATCGGACGATGCGATAAATCCTGTTCGGTTGCCGCTTGCCCAAAACAATTACCGTTAGCCTGCCGCCTCTGACGAAAGTGCGAAGGTAGAGAGGTGTTGGGAACGGGTTGCGAAGTTTCAGGTCTAATGAACCGAAGTTGACAGTTGCGTCAAGCCCGGGCGGCAAATAACTGACAGGGCGGCTGTGACGGTGCCTGCGGACCACTTCCATCCCGGATCGCAACGCTGCCAGATAAAGGGTCCCCGCCACCTGACAAACTCCACCGCCGAAGTCCTGAGTGAACTCACCGCGGACGAGCACCCGAGCTATGCGGAAACCTCTCTTCGGTGTCCTCGGACCAACGAGTTCATTGAAGGAAATCGTCTCGCCGGGACGGATTAAAACATGGTCAAGTCTGGATGCAGCGAGTCGGATGTTATATGCTCGATTAGTTTCGGCGGTTCGAAAGTAAGTTGTCGCTTGCCCGATGATGCCATCAATGGTGGCAACATCCTCGGTCGTCACCTTTGGTCTGACCGTCTTTACGATGAGGGGCAAATTTTCCCATTCTCCCCTGCTCAACCGCTTTTGCCACAATCTCAAAGTCCCGCCTATATCAACGCTGATTCCATCTTGTGAAGGGATGATGCGGACGGACTTGCCATCAAGTTGGACTTGAGCCCGTTGAGGTGGGCGGTCAATCCTTTGTGCCAATTGCACCAAAAGATGTTCGGCGCTTCTCCTGTCCCACTCCCAAGGCATCGGCAAGTTAATGCCACCTTGCCACGCCGTCACAAATTCCCTCAGGCTTTCCAAAAAGGCTTGTCGGCGTCCGATCTCGAGGGCATTTTTCACTGCTTTTCTCTCGTCAGGCTTGACTCCCAATTCCTTCAACCTTACCTTGCGAACGATTTGTCCCTCGCAGATGATTGGCACAACTATTTTCTCGAAAGAGGTCTCTGGGAAAGCGCGGTCAAGGGTTTGGACTGCTTCCGTTGCCTTCAAGCCACCGATGTCAACGCCTTGAACCCGAACCCCATAGGCAATCCGTTCGGTGTTTTGCCACCATCGGAACAACAACCAACCCCCACCCGCAGCGAGGAAGACGCCCAAAATTGTGCCTGTGAGGAACCAACGCCACATGAGACTTTCACCGTTTCGTTAGACAGCCAAAAGTTGCACCTTCGTTGCAAGGAAATTCCACAACAAAAAAATCCCGTCCTCGCCGCCTCACATACCGAAAATATCGCGGAACTGCAAGCCCGTTGCCTAAGCCAGCATTCACTGCAGGTCAAATAGTTCGTCTGTCAGGAAGTTGCCGTCGCGGTCAATGTCGCCTAACAGGCGCTCTCGGTGCGGCTGAAAACTTGGGTCGGGTCTGAAAACGGGCTTGAAGACCTTAACATGACCGTCGCACCACAAGACATTGCCGACCTCAGTGTGACGACCGTGAAAGGTCGGGTTGAAGTAAGAAGGCGGCTCAAGGAAACCGGTCCCTTCAAAGACAGGCGCTCCTGCCCCCCATGTCCGCCACTGGGCTGCATCAGCAATCCAAACAGTTTCGGCTGGGTTGGCGATTTGGGCGAGCGAGACAGCAATCGGCGTCCAAGTCGGAGGGTTCATGGGACTGAGGTAAGCGTAGTTGTAGCCGTAGCCCAAATGCCCGTAAGCGAAGTTGGTGTTTTCCCGGAAGGTCGGACAGGCTTTGATTTGGGCGTTTCGCATGTAGGGTTGAAGGAAACCGCGGGAGAAATCGACGGTCTGCCGCGCTCGGTCAACATAGCCCCACCAGTAATGCGACCAGTCATCGTAGGCGATGGGGAATAAGCGTTCGTCGTAATCTTGGGCATACTGAAGTCCTGCAAGACCGATTTGTTTGAGGTTTGATGCGCAAGAGGCTTGGCGTGCTTTTTCTCTGGCTCGGCTGAACACAGGGAACAGGATTGCCGCCAAAATGGCGACAATCGCAATTACGACGAGGAGTTCAATGAGCGTGAACCCCTTCCGACCGCAAATCCCCTTTCGCACGACCAATCCCTCCTCGCAAGCGAGTTTTTATTTCTGCTTGCGGGAAGGGCGAAAGAGGGGACAATGCCAGATGGTCAATACCCGCAAAACCTCAAAGTTGCGGGCATTAACCGGGCAGTGTTGACAAACTTTTTCGCTCCTTCGCCCAGCCCGCGAGGCGAACGAGCGACGGGGGCGGATGGGTCGGTCTTCGGGCTCCCGGATCATCCTACTCGCCGCGCCTTCCCAGCGCCTTTTCGGCGCCAGTGGCGTTTCGGGCTGCCGCAGGTTTGAGGTCGACAGC
>Ga0080007_1054939_pt1 | contig 17794 bp, 17 predicted proteins | sample OctOCTMetagenome_FD_69210 | JGI IMG/M metagenome (GOLD analysis project Ga0080007, IMG submission 69210) | Hot spring and microbial mat streamer communities from Octopus Spring Streamers, Yellowstone National Park, USA - OCT_B (SPADES... | ecosystem: Environmental > Aquatic > Thermal springs >...
GGGTGGAAATAGTGTGTAGAGCTAAGATGAGGAGCTAGAGTAACTGCATAGTAGATCAAGGGAATCTAGAATTCTCAAGCATAGAACATTTTGAAAAGATGTTCTGCAGGGATAGGTGGAGTGAAGTATGACATAGTCATTAGAAACGGGATCATAGTTGACGGAACCAGGTCTCCTCTTTTCAAAGCGAATATAGGTATTATTGGCGATACTATCACAGCTATAAAGGATCTCTCAGATATCCATAACCACAGCGATCTATCGATATTAGAGACCTCAACCGCTAATAACTATATATTACATTTTCAATTCTATAGAAGACTATAGAAGATCTTATTGCTGGGGTCTCGGGCGTTACCTCTCCATGTGGGGATATCCTCTAGCTTCATCGGGTTGGAGGTAATCTGTGGGGATCCTCCCCTACCGGGTCATTAAGGGGCATATAGCCTCTGGAAATAGATCCCCAAGCCCTCAAACCCTTAAACCTCATCAAAAAACTCCTGAGCTTAAAAACCATAACCCCGCCTTAGAAAGGCGAGGCTTGCCGAAAACCTTGATATCACGATATCCCCCAGGCTGTCTGTGCCTCCGCATTGCTATGAGATAAGGATAAAACTTATTAATTAAACTTCCTATAGGTCTTTGGGATATTTTATATGCCGTTCACATCATATCACATAGCATTTGGTCTATTTGTTGGTCTACCTAGTAGGAGATGGATCCATCTGCCTAGCTTTCTGATAACAACAGCTGTTATTGTCGATATAGAACCTATCATGGTCATGCTCGGCGTTATAGGGGGCAGGGTGCATGGCTCTCTTCACACGATCCTGCTAGGCGTGTTTATGGGCTCTACTGCTGGATTAGCTATGTATTTCCTCGAGAGATATTTTGGTTTTCTAAAAACCCTCTATAGATCTCTTTATCTATCCCAAGGATCTGAAAAGCCTCTCAGCTACATCCTCGCAGGAGTCTTGGGATGGCTATTACATATAGTTCTTGATGCTCTCATCTATAGCGATATCAGGCCTCTAGAGCCTTTTATATCTAGCTATAACCCACTCTATTTATCACATGCTATATCCCTCCCCGTGATATCCCTTGCATATAATGTGATCTTGGTTGCGGGTCTCTCCCTCTATATATTTTATTTCCTCCGCATATCTCTCGCTGAAAATGGTTTTAAGCCAACACTATTTAAAGCCGGGGTTTTGATTGTGCTGGCATCCCTAACCATAGCTCCTGTGGAAATCAACTTTATGGATGTGGCGCCAGCAACAATAATACTGGGATTATCAGGCATAGCTCTATCAGCATCATCGCTATATCTCCTAAACCTTCTCTCCATAGGTAGACTAATAATCGTTTTATCTATACTTTCTATAATAGCCCTGCTCTCCCTAAACAAATCCCTTTCAAGCTTAGAAATCTTTGTTACACTCTACATAGGGATAGCGGTTATACTTGCTCTGTTAAGAAGATCTCTATCGAGGATTGAAATAACTATATATCGAGCGAGTGTAAAGGTAATAGATCTTGTGATAATAAGCTGGATAGCCACTATAGTACTTGTCGGGATTCCCATGCTTATAGCAACGCTAGTGCTTCTATTAATAAGATCGAACCTCTAAACACCTAGAGATCTAAAAGAATTTATGGTGGGTAGATAGCCCTATAGAGATCCTAGATTCTGCCTTATAATCTATTTTATTTTATCTCCCCGGGTATAAGTCAGGGAGTCGGGTGGATCTTTGGATCGTTGAGGGGATTTATGCATAGGAGGTATAACGCGAGGATCTATAGTTTGTGATTGTCTCTTTCACATTCTATATGGGTTTTCAATTGTGTATCTCTTGATGGTCTCCAGAAAATCATCGATCCTTATGTTCTCTAGTACTATCTCTGAGATCTTCTCCATGTATTTGCTTATATATCCAAGTATAGGTGAAATCCTCTTCCCTCTTAGGGTTTTTAATATCTTGTTATCTTCGCATTCATCTACCAGCTTGAAGATCTCTAGATCTCTTCTTAAGCCTAGGATTTCTAGGAGCTCCCCCCTTTTCCCATGTATTTCCTTTGAGATTTTTGCTACCTCTCTCTGCCACTCCAGATCTCTCCACTCTAATCCAGATCTTTTTATCGCTAGAAGAGGTCTTCCAAACTGATCTCTTGCAAGTCTCCCAAGTCTGTGCTTCTCGATTAGATATACCATGAGGTTAAATATTGCTGCATAGTAATATGCAGCCTCTTTATCACTGGTGTGGAGCGATGCAACATGGTGATCCAAGATCAACCCGCTTGCAGATTCTCCGAAGATCTTTGCAAGATCCCCGGGCTCTATAACGGAAGATACATATGATCTCTGACATCTATATACAACTATATATCTCCTAGAGCCAGAGCCGTTGAATAGCTCCGAGGTGTCTATCGAGCTTCTCCTAGGAACCTTAAGCCTTGACAGGGTTGTATTGAGAAGAGTTCCAGCCGATCCATATACACGCCTAAGGAGATCAGGGGTTTTCACACCAGCGAATAGCATTTTAAAGAGCCTAACAACTAGAAAGGGGTATATAGAGGGTCTCGTTAGAATAGCTGAGACGCCCTCGATTATGTTATCATCAACGCTAAACACAAGATCATCCATGTCGAGGGGCGAGATATGGGTTGAACCTCTATATGTTCTCAAGCAAAATAATAGAGAGATATATCTACCACCCCTAGAAAGCTCAGGCGACACAACATCTCCCTCTAAGTAGATCTTATCCACACCGCTCAAACCATCGAGAAGCCCACCCATATATTCGATCAAAGGCTCCAAAGTATCCTCATAGCTGTAGCCTTCAAACACAACCCCATAGTCTCCGTTCGATAGCTCTCCACAACTATTTAGAGAGCCTCTAACAACAACCTTTCCAACGAATACTCTACAATCATCGCTATCCCTATCCAATTACAGGCACCCTTCTAGAGAATCTATGGATAGATATATTGCCTTAGTATTTCCAGCCAATCAATCCATAGCTCCTCATAGATAGCTATTAACACCTAGACCAGCGGTTTATAACATTTTTATGTTAAGAAATAGCGCTATATATGGCTAATACTTATAGGCTTTTTAGCATGAATCTGAAGTGGTAGAAGTTTGACTCGGGATGCCGTGCCGGTTAATGACTGGCACGTGGTAGCGAGATCCTCAGATCTCCCTGTCGGCAAGGTTTTGTTTCAATGCTATCACCGGCGGAGAAGCAGGTGCTCGAGGTATTTATAGCGATAAATGTTGGGAGGCCAGCAGTTCTTATGGACGAGCCCACTGCGTTGATAAGCACATCATTATCCCAGATTCTTTTGAAGCTCCTCGGAGAGCATATAAATACGGGTAAGACCTTTGTAATCACGAACCACAAGATCAGAGAGGTTGCTGGGATCGGAGATAGATATCTACGGCTCCCTATGAAAGAGCAAGGGGGCTAGGTGTGGATGTTATCTATGGAACTATGATAGAGTGAGATGCTATGTTGCTGATATGGGTGTATAGCATATCATCTAACCTTTTCCCAGCCTTAGGGGAGAGACTTTCAGTTGTTGTAACTCCTACAGGCAATACTACGCTAGGAAACCCTTTTAGGAGGATTGTCAGAAAAATATGTGGCTTAAAAGGCGAATCGCGATCGCCTAGATGGAAATGCTAGCAGCAATATCTAAGGATTCGCTATTTATAGCAGGAAGCCTCACTCTTGAGCTGAGGGGGTCGTGAGATGCTTAATTAGTACTTCTAGATCTATCTATATGGAGCCCTATGCACGAGGAGAGATGTTCTGATAAGGCTGATAGAGTCTATGGTGTTATAAATAGATATCTAGGCATGATTATTGAGGTCATGGATAAAAATATAGAGAGGGTTGATGAATATGTAGAGCTTTTACAACATCTATATCCTAGATCATCTAGGGAGGGGTTGCTAGAGCTTCTCTCTATACATACAGCCCTGCAGATATTGGTAAACGTATTTGTGGGTATGTATGTGGCGGGGGATAAGGATATAGATAGCATATGCTATGGTCATGGGCTTGAGAGGTATGGGATTTTAGCATATCCCCTACTATGGTGGAGATCTGGCAGGAGAGGCGATGACCTCTTCATAAGGATCTGTAGGGACATTGCCCGAGAAGCTAAGATGATCAGCGCTGCTGACATAGCCTTCGGAAATATCTTTGACAGGATATATAGCAGGCTTGTTGGAAGAGGCAATAGATATTATGTAGGTGAATACTATACGCCCCCATGGGTTGCCAGAGTAGTTGTTGAGAGGGCAAGCATCTATAGTGGGGGTCTGATTAACAGGATCTTCGCTGACCCTGCATGCGGATCTGGGGTTTTCCTAGTACAGGCTTTAAGAGTTAAGACTTTTATGGGAGAAGATCCTCTAAAGGCCTTTCGAAGCATATGGGGGATCGATGTAAACCCAATAGCAGTTATAATTTCGAGGGCCAGGATTCTCATTGCCTTTAAGATACTATCTGGCATAGATCCCAAGGAGGCGCCCAGGATCTTCCATACAGATTTTATTGGTACTCTCACAGGATACATGGATACTCTCTATAGCGTTGAGAGGTCTATTACCTCACCCCCCATAGAAGATCAAAGAAAAGCTTGGGATCTAGGTAAGGGGTTGCCCGGAACAGATATAATTGCTACAAACCCCCCATGGCTGGAGCTGAACGAGCTTCCTAGGAGCCCCTGGGGAGAGCATGTTAGGAGATATGTTAGGGATAACATTGTTAAGGGTTGCAGAGATCGCATCCCAGGGCTCTCTAAATATGCTTGGAAAGGGGATCTCTCAGCAGTATTTCTAGATCTATCCCTGGGAATCGTTGGTAGAGGAGGCGTAGTCGGGATCCTACTCCCGGCTAACCAATCCTATAGCGGCTCTCCATCACCACACGGGGCTGGCAAGCTGCTCACTCTAGCAGTTATCAGGAGGTGGAGAGCCTCTGGAGAGATCCTTTATATAGGAGATGTCTTTGGCCATGGCGTGAGTGCCTCTCTCGCTATTCTCAAGAGAAACTCCGATCTACCTGGATGTTGATCTTATCCTCATGGAGAATGCAGCGAGGGATATGATCATCTGTGCTGCGAGATTCGCTACGGATACATAGACATATATATGATCGATGTGCAGGACGCCTGAATATACTTGGAGGAGGAGACTAGCAGACGCGGTGGGAGGGAGGATCGCTATCCATCTCACCCATTCGGGGAGAAGCGTTATTGGATAGTAAACAGGTGGGAACACCGAGAGTCCAAGGCCCAATATGCTTGCTAGAGGCCATACAAGCCTCTCAGTTCTAATATAGGTTGATATAAGGAATACCATGAAGGAAACAGTGATCCACAGGGATGCTGTGAGAAGCAATAAGTAGACCAGCCCGAGCAGGTCTCTCACAAGCCCATAGATATATAGAAGCAGGAGGAAACCGGCTATCGAGGGGCTACCCCAAATATATGCTGATAGTGCCAGCCCGAGTATATATGACCAGTAGGGTGTTGGTGTTGCGAGGAACATCTCTTGAAGCTTAAGACTAGATCTATACCATATTATATCACCGAGAAGACCAAATGTGGAGGAGGCCATCGACAGCACAATGCCCCCTATCAAGGCGTAGCTTATAGCCTCCTGCCTACCTATAACGAGGACTAGGAAGAAGAAGGAGAAGGGGGATAGGAATGAGGATATAACCCAGAGTGGGTTGTTCCTCATGGGTATATATCCGTTGAATACTGCTAGATAGATCATAGATCTAAGGCTCCTCATAAACCCCATATAGATCTCCCCCATTGAGTATCAATATATCAGCCACGCCAACAGATCTCACCCTAGCCCTTACACCAGCCCTCAATATAGATCTTAAGGCTCTCTCCGCATCAGATTCCTCCCTATAATAGCTAACGGTTATACCCCCTATCCTCACCACCCTGTCTCCCTCTATCTCTGCCCCATCCCCATATACCTCGAGAACCCTTGAGAAGCCTATCTCCTCCATAACCCTTCTCAGAGGTCCCTGGGCAACAACTCTTCCAGAGACCATGGCAACGACATAGTCTGCTATAGCTTCTACCTCATCTGGATTATGGCTCGTCATAACTATCGTAGATCCCTTGCCCCTTATCTTCAGCAAGTTACTCCAGAAGCCTCTCCTAGCTATTGGATCCAACCCCGACGTGGGTTCGTCTAGAAAGATCAGCTCGGCCCCCGACGCGATCGCGGCTGCAGCTACAACCCTCTGCTGGGTTCCCATAGATAGCTCGTTACACTTGGTATTGATATACCTTTCCAGCCCCAGCTCAGACAGTATCTCCCTAGCCCTCCTCAGAGCCTCGGATCTTGGTAGCCCTCTATAGGCTAGATATGTTGATATGAACTGAAGAGGAGTTGAGAAGCCGGGGGGAAGACTTCCTTGGGGCATGAGGGCAACCCTGTTCCTAACATTCTCAGCCCCTTCTGTGGCATCGATTCCGAGAACCTCTATATAGCCTTTTGTAGGTCTCAGAACCCCAGCAGCTATTCTTATGAAGGTAGTCTTGCCAGCCCCGTTGCTCCCTACAAGAGCTGTGATCTTCCCGCATGGCACATCTATAGAGACCCCTTTCAAAGCTTCAACTCTGTTCCCAAATATCTTCCAAAGGTTCCTAGACGCTATACAGGTCATACTATGGCCCTCTAACCATGAACAGCCATAGAGATGATGTATAAGAGAATATTAAGCCCTGGCTTATCGTAAAAACGAGGGCCAGCTATAGTAACACAACTTCTAGATAGAGATCCACTGGTGAAACATGTTTATAATTGCTTATGGTCCGAGGAACTCCTCAGGCTTTGGCGGCTCTGGCTTCAGCCCTTTCCTCTCTCTTATCCTGCGAATGAGATCTGGCAGCATATTATCAGGCACAGGCGCCCACCTACTGAACTCTGTTCCCCAGAGTGCTCTGCCAGAGGTAACGCTCCTCAGAAGTGCTGCGAGGTCCATGCCCTCTGCTATAGGTATCTCTGATATTATTCTAACCCAGTTGCCGTATAGCTCTAAAACATCTATTATCCTGCCTCTCTTCTTACTTATGACACCTGTCACATCACCTATATAGTCCGATGGGATCTTTATGTCTAGCTTCTGTATAGGCTCTAGAAGTGTTGGCTTTGTCATGAGCATCCCAGCATATATAGGATTCCTAGTCGCTGGGTAGAGCTGTGCAGGGCCTCTGTGTGCAGGGTCCTCGTGGATCACGGCATCGTGGAGAATCACCTTCACACCCCTAACAGGCTCTCTGGCAAGCGGCCCCTCCCTCATAGCCAGCCTAAAGCCCTGTATAATCGTGTCCCTAACCTCTCTTAGATGCTGGACACCGCTTGTCATGTCAACAAATACATTTATGTTCTCGTCTATAGCCCATATCCTCCTAGCTTCGTCATAGTCCCACGACGCCTTGTCCCTCAAGATCTTTGCCCTCTCACGCGGATCCTGATCCTCTGTCACATCACCAGAAGCTATAAGGGCTATCGTCTCCTCGTTCAAAGGCTCAACGCTTATATAGAGCTTGTTATGCTTATTAGGAGACTTCCCCTCTAAAACCTGGCTCTTACCCCTTATACTCTCCCTATACACTATCAGGGGCTGTGATGTGTTTACCTCAACGCCATAGTTCTCTTTGAGGAGGGTTAGGGCAACTTCTAGATGGACATGGCCCATCCCTGATAAGAGGTATTCGCCTGTCTCCTCGTTGATGCGGAGGACTAGGTTGGGATCCTCTATTGTGAGCTTCTTCAGAGCATCTATCATTTTGGTGAGCTCTGCAGGGTTCTTAGGCTCGAGAGCTATGGTCACCACGGGCTCCGATATATATGAGATCTTCTCGAATGGAACCATCATATCCCTGAATCTAGGATCTACAACAGTCTCTCCAGACCTAGCTCTGTCCAGGCCAAGCACAGCAGCTATATTGCCAGCCGGTAGCCTCCCCACCTGCTCCCTGAAAGGCCCCATATATATGCCCACCTGGAGGGCTCTCTGAGAGATCTTGGAGTTGATCAGATATAGCTCCCTCCCCTCATCCAGCACACCCGAGAGTATCCTGCCAGTTGCTACGAACCCTGCATGGGGGTCGTGCCTCATATCGTTTATAAGAAACACTGTTGGGCCGTTGGGGTCTGCCTCGAGCATTGCCCTACCGATCTCCGAGTCTAGGGAGCCCTTCCAGATCTTTGGTATTCTATATTTCTGCGCCTCCCTCGGGTTTGGCACATGCTTTATAACCATCTCTAATATAGCCTCGTGGATAGGTATCTTCTTCTGGAGAACCTCAACATTCTCCCTCTTACCGCTCTCATAGGCAGCTATGAGATCAGGTATCTTCACCCCCTTCCTCTGGCTATATGGGATTGTAAGGCCTATCTTATCCCTCGCAGCTCCGAATGCCACATGCCCCTTAACAGGGTCCAGCTTCCAAGCCTGCCTGAACTCTGGCTCTGCATATGTCTCTATTAGGTTGTTGACCTCCCTGATGATCTGGACGAATCTATTCTGTATCTCCTGAGGAGTCATCCTAAGCTCTCTGATTAGCCTATCTATCTTGTTTATAAATAGAAGGGGTCTCACCCTCTCCTCCAGAGCCTGCCTCAACACAGTCTCGGTCTGGGTCATAACCCCTTCGACGGCATCAACAACAACTATTGCTCCATCGAGCACTCTCAGGCTTCTAGATACTTTGCCGCTGAAGTCCACATGTCCAGGGGTGTCGATGAGGTTGATCACATATGGCTTGCCCTCGAATTCGAAGTATAGGCTTATATTCGCGGCCTTAACAGTTATGCCCCTCTGCTGCTCAACAGTTAGATAGTCCATAGCCAGTATTTCTCCCGCTAGCTTCTCAGAGATTATCCCTGCAGCAGCTAAAAGTGTGTCTGTGAGGGTTGTCTTTCCATGGTCTACATGGGCTATAATACCTATGTTCCTAACCTGCTCAGGGTTACCAACGATCTTGAGGATCTGCTCGACCGTCTTGTATCTAGGCAACCTATCCCTACCATGTTATATGGGTATAGGAACTATATAGGATTAACGCTCCACCACGCTACCTCCCAGGGATCCTAAGGATCTTCGAGATCGCCATGCTAACCGCCATAGATATGATTAAAGCCCCTGCCAGGGTTGGCACAAGGATAGCCGATGCCCTGTGGATCAGCTGGGGATCATATACTATGAGCCCGGCTATCAGAGGGGTTATAGGTGATGGATGTGAGGCTGACACGCTTATACTTCCAATCAGTATGAGGCTTGTGCTCACCTCGGTGGCAACCTGGATAGATGATATGGCATGCCCGGCCCTGATCGATGTGAAGGACATCGGAAAACCTATCCCCCACATGGTTCTAAATGGGCTGGAGCCCAGGTTCTCCGAAGCCTCCTCATATGACCTCGGGATCCTCTGGAGGGAAGCCTCGACAGGTCTAACCATATATGGCATTCTCCTAACAGTGTATGTAGCGAGGAGATAGATCCAAGGTAAATATACAGGGTCTAACCAGGATCCTCTGAAGATGTTGTGGAACATCTGGTAATAGGCTATTCCAACAGCAACCCCCGGGATCACTAGGGGAGCTATGGAGAGTATCTCGACTATGAGAGCCTGAACCCCTCTATACCTCATAGATATGTATGATGCCATATACCCCAAAACCGTTATGAGACTCGAAGATATAGCTGTATATATAAGTGTATTTATAACAGCTCTATAGTAGTATGGAGTTACAACCACAGAGATATAGTTATCAAAACCTGCAAAACTCGGTAGGGGCTTCGAAAACCACCCCTCTGTGAATGAATATATAAGCACTAGCAGATTAGGGGTTAGAGATATAGTTAGAAGGGCTATTGCAAGAACCCTTACAACAGATCCCCAGAGACCGGGTGCATCTATATATATCATCCTAGCAGATATAACCCCGAATCTAGAGGAAACAAGATATCTATAGAATATCAGTAGAATAGCTATTGATATAGCCACCATTATCAAGACATAAGTGACGATCCTGGGGCTAACCTGGTAGCCGTATTCAGATATGAAGCCGAAATATGCCTGGTAAGATATAAGGTTTCTCGCATAGTTATGTCTGCTAAAGGCTATGGGACCGACTAGATCTTCAAGAGAGAGGATGAAGACTAGAGATGCAACAGCTATAATAGCAGGCCTCATAAGGGGTATGAGTATTCTATAGACAGTTGCCCAGACCCTCCCACCGAGGTTTGAGGAGGCGTCCAACATAGATCTATCTATGTTCTCCGCATAGGATAGAAGGAGTAGGTGGGAGAGTGGGTAGAAGTGGATCACCTGGTAGATCGCGACACCAGCTATCCCGTCGACAGCAACCCTATACCCCGATCCCAGGAGGCCTAGGAGCTGGTTGAGAAGCCCATAGTCCCTGTGGAATATATGGATAACAGCGTATGCAGATAGAAAGGGCATGGGTATCGATGCTATTAGAGGGATTAGATATCCTATCAACCATCTACCCCTATCCATGCTGAGGGTAGCTATGACTGTGAACATGGAGAGGGGGATCACGGCGGCTGTGACTGCAAGGGATAGTAGGATTGAGTTTAAAAGGGGACCGAAGTCATACCCAGCTATATATAAGTTTATGGCCACTATACTCATATACCGTATATAGATTCCCATCGGGTGGGATCTTGAGGTTTAGAACCGTATCGAGTAGGTAGTATGGAGAGGCGCTTGTGGTGAATAGATATATGAGGGGTGCTATTAAAAGGGCTGTGAATATTGTGAGAAAAGCTATTGATAACCTGTTAAACCCCTTCTCAGCCAGCCATCTTCACCCTAGGCTCGATAGTATCGAGCTATATCTTGTAATAGCCGCCCTCTTAACAGATGATTTGAAGGCATCCACATTAGCTGGGCTTGTAAGCATATTGTTTATCTTGGAGGCGAATTCCTTTGTAAACACAGATTTTGTTCCGTTGAACTCTATCTCGAGGGGTGATCCTATTTTGTGGACTAGATCCTCTAGGTCTTTCTGAGAAAGCTTCCCAGCCTGGTATAGAGATACAGCTTTAGTCCATATTCTCTTGAGAAGGCTATTAGCATCGGGATCCGCTATAGATGCCTCGAAATAGTATATGGCTGAGAACTCCCACTTAGAAGCATCCTCCGGGTCATATGGATATATGTTGCCCTCAGCCCTCCTATAGATCTCCTCGAGAGCGGTGCCCCTGGGCAGCTGGTATGGTAGGTAGTAGAATAGCTCTGCAAGTGCCTTCTGCCCCTCATCACTTAATAGCCAGAGTATGAATGCCTCAGCTGCGGCCTTGTTCTTCGTATTCCTCGCTATGGCCACAGGGCTTATATCTGGTAGCAAGCCCTTCTCAGCTATTATAAACTCGGCCTTACCACCACTGGCATTCACAGCCCTCAAGCCATATACCAGCACTGTCGGGGCTGCTCCCGAAACACCTAAGGCAACATCGTCTCTAGCTCTCTCAGAGCTCTCAACGATCTTTGAGTTAGCCCCTATTATAGTTAGTATCTCCCAACCCCTATCCCAACCATATTTCTGCAGGATCAGCTGTATCGTTCTCGCTGCTGTTGTACTCTTAGAAGGTGTTGGGAACGATATAGCTGGATCTTCTTTGAGTAGGGAGGCTGAGAAGTTGGGAGAGGCCAGATCCTCCCACGATCTTGGCTTTGGAAGCGAGTATCTAGATAGATAGTCGTTGTTAACAGTGAAGCTGAAGATCGTTCTAGAGGCTGAGAGGAAGCATATGTTGCCCCTCTCATCTCTAAACATTTGAGCACCTATAGAGCTCGCCCTCGATATTATCTCGCTATTGGTTATAGGCTCTAGATATCCATCTCTACATAGAGAGGAATAGACAGCATAGCCCCCCACGAAGAATATATCCACGGCCCCGCTCTCAACGAAGGATCTCCACTTACCAACATCCTCCTTCCTAAACTCAACATCGACAATCCCGGCTCTAGATGCTAGCTCGCTTTTAAGAAACCTCTCCCTAAGAGCATTCCCCTCCTCAGGAGCAAGCCTTGTGATCACAACCAGCTTCACTTCTCTCTTCTGCTGCATCTGGGGAGCTCCCCCGGATAGTAGCCAGACGCCTATAGATGCTGCGATCACTACCACAACTACTATCCCTATGATCAAGGCTCTGCTCGGCATCTAAACACCTAGTAATAATATCCTGATCAGGCTTTAAAGAGTAGCTATAGAGTATCTATAGCTGTGGAAGATATTGTGGATAAAAAAGGGTTTTAGTCCTTTCTAGCAACTGTTATTTCTATCGTAGATACTCTCGAGGTCCTGCCACCCTCTCTAGAAACTTCTTGGCTGCCGATGTTAATGCTCGTAACAGATAGCTTGTCCTTTAGGAACCTGCTCCTAAGGATCTCTACTGTGTCTACAGCCTTGCTTATAGCCCTTCCCCTAGCCTTTATAACCACCTTGTCCATACCCTGGTTGAACAGTGTTAGGGTGGCTAGGACGTAGTTTATAGCTGGTTTCTTACCCACTAGAACCACGTTCTGGGGCTGCTGAACCATTTCTCCGCCCACCGCAGCCCAGTATATGATGAAGAGCTTAAATATCTTTCCCCGCAAAACGATCGAAGATCTATATTGTCAAAACTAAGATCTATGTGAAATTAGAGACACCCCTTGCCCTTCAGGCCTTTCTAAAGCCTCGTTAGCATCTTCTAGCATGTGTGCCCAGCGATAACCCTTAGCATCCCAGGAATAGAGACTCGGCTGCTCCCACAACCAGTTCTGACCTCCTCCCCGCCCTGAAGGATAAGGCTTTTGGTTGCAAATCTAAATGCTAGTAGGGGTCTCTCACTTCTCAAGGCTATAACGTTGGATTTGATGATCGCTGCACTATTTCCAGTATCTAGGCGGTTCGCTTCTTCTCTTAACCTCTTTCCCTTCCCACGTGAATCTCCAGTACCCTCTTCCGGGATCTTCTAAAGCTATATTTAGCTCGCTTATCATTTTATCGCTCAGCAGAATTTCATCTGCTATAGGCGATATAACGGCGTCAGCTTCAACAAAAGGCATGTCTATATCTTCCACAACTACCTTAACTTTAACAGCCCTCGAGGCCACCCAAACTCTTAGTGGGCCACCTGCTGTGTCAAAGACTGTCTCTTCGAGATTCTTCTCTGGAGGCCATAGGTTAAGTATTTCAGCAGCCTCTATAGGTAGTAGCACCTGCGGGGTTTCGGATTCATACCCGCTGTTTGCTAGGGCACTCGCAACAATCTCTTTTCCATTCCTAGCTATTCTCACCCTCACTCTTACGGCCACATATATCCCTCTTAAAACCTTTTATCCTTCCAACCTTAGTCCTATGATCCCTTATCAGGCCTATAAAAACCCTTCCCATAGTCTGTCCCCACCACTACTTTAGTGCCAAGCTACACTAAAAACTTCTCTTTACGATCAAGAGCTTCAGCAATCAACATAATATCTGCAGAGACAGCTTTTAAAAGGAATCGTCCTGATGCTCTCGCCAATTAGCTTCAGAGAATGTTTTGCAATCTCGAAATCCGATTCAACTGTTACATGTACGCCTCTATCTATATTTGATCGAAGAACCTCACCTTAACACTCTCCTCGCCTCCTGGTGCTATTCTGAGTTTCATATTTGGTTTATAAGGTTTGTCGCCGGGTTCTTCTGTAGAGATCTACAATGCGGTGAGGGTGGAGACCCGAGCGGGACTTACACAGATACCGAGAGGTAAAAGAAAACCTAGGGTGTGGGGTTTCCCCACAGCGATTAACCCGAGGAATCGATGAAGTTGGAGCTGTGGGTCGGGGTCGCCCAAAGCGGGTGGAGCCCTGTGATATGGATCCCGATGAAAGGGGATCCTGAGGGCAATAAAGCCATGGGAAGAGGGCTTGGCAAAACTAAGCCCAATGAAACCTAAACCCCAGTAGATAAATCAGTGGATAAAAAGGCTATAGAATTGAGAGAGAAGTTCGGGTTTCATCAGTCTTTGTTTGCTAAGCACTCTTTCCTTGGCTTCAAAGCCCTCGGGATCCCTTTTCATCGGGATCCATATCACAGGGCTCCACCCGCTTTGGGTGACCCCTACCCACAGCTCCACCCTCATTGATTCCTCTGGTTCATTGCTGTGGGGAAACCCCACACCCTAGGTTTTCCTCTTCCCTCTCCTCTTGCCTTCTAGATGTCTCCTCCTAATGTTTATAGATGCAACCTTATGCCTATTCATTTTCAACTTACACTTAGGGCATTTGAATATGTGCCCCTCTTGGGTCTCCACGACATACCCGCATCTGGGGCATTCCCTAGAGAAACGCTTGTGGCTGTGATTATGCCTATGCATTTCTATCATAGCCTCAGAGGCATAGGTTTAATAATGTATGCCTAGCATTTCCATCAAGTATCAATAGAGAGTGCCTCAAGGCTCACACGCATCATTACAAAAAACAGAAGATGTAGGGCTTATAAATCCTAATCCCCGCCCTGAAGGGTGAGGCTATTGGTATAACCTCAATCTGTATCTCTCATGATATTGTTGAGCTTTAGCAATAACATCACCAGAACCCTGTTCTTACCAGATGGATAGGTTATGCGATATTGTTCTACCAATCCCCGAAGCTTCCAGAGTTTTGTTAAATCCAACCTCTTCACTAACCCTTTAGAGAATATATCATTCATTGTTAGAGGGGCTAGACGCGTCAACATTGATGAACCACGGGGAAATTCATAACCGCCCTGGGAATCATATAATAGGTTCACGATCTCCCCCAAGGATTGTGAATTCCTATGTTGTTTAGCTGCGTTTGATCAGATTCACCAGGATCTGATCCTAGGTTCTTCGACCCTCCAGAACAAGGGGATCTAAATATGGGATGTTCACACTTGTTCATGTTTCGTTCACTCTGGGAAGATCCCTCTGTATGATTTAGTGAGGCAAGCCACAGATCCAGAAGAACACTTCCGGATCTTTCCTAGAGTGTTAAACTCTTATATCTAGGCTCACCCCCTCTATAATATTTAATGTGAGCATGTTGGCGAAAGATCTAGGAGGATATAGATCTGCCGAGCCCCTATCAATAACAATAACCCGCACAAGGATCAATGATGGAGGAGGGGCTCTTCTAGCTAGGAATATGGATGCACCCAGAGATCATAGTATCATCATCGTAGGAGCCGGATCCTGTGGTAGAGCTATAGCCACACTTATAAGGGATGTCATGGGTACTAGCTATTATTACTACGATATAGACCCCAGCAGATCCCTTGATGGTGGGAAAAGAGCCGGGGATCTGGGGGGCTTTGATATCTACCACATATGCGTTCCAGAAGACAGGGTTGAGGATCTTGTCTCCAAAATACCCACAGGATCTTCGGTTATTATACACAGCACGATGCATGTTGGGGCTATGAGGAGATTTGGAAGAGAAGATCTTGTATACATGCCCATGTTCTTTAGGGAGATGCATATAGAGGAGGACATAAGATCCCCCAGGAGGATTGTTATAGGAACAAGTAGTGGATCATGCCCCCAGGGGTATGTCTTAAGCCTTACAACAAGGTAGGCTAAAAGTATGGTGCAAAGATCTACTACCTAAGCTATGAAGAGGCCGAGATAGTAAAACTAGGAACAAATGCCCTCAGAGCACTCGTCATATCCTTCTACAACGAGATCTATTATATATCCAAGAGATACGGAGCCGACCATAACAAGATCTTCGACATTTTATTGCCAACAGAAATTCTGGACAACCTGGAGGGAGGACGCTGGGGCAGGAGGAAAGAGCTAGCAGGAAAACCATTTGATGGCAAGTGCCTGCCAAAGGATCTAGATCATATTGCTAGTGCCAGCACTTTCAGGAGCAGCATATTCAGGGCTATCAAATCCTTTAACAGGGAGATCGGGCTAGACAACCGCTGAGGAGCAACATACCTTAACTCATTATATGCCTCGAGAATACCTAGAGATCACCAGGCCATAGTTATGGAAGCATCTAAGTATACTCTAATCAGGTAATCAATAACTGCATGCTTTTCAACTCTAGCCCTATATTTAAAGATTCTTTAGGCATTATCACAAGCCTCTCTATATTCTGCCTTCTCTGTACTGCTATCCTAATCGGTCATGATAATCCGCATTCTTGAAGGATCACTCATTAAATCCCAATAGGTCTTGACCCCAGCACTCCTATTAGTTCCTTTCCTTGAATTGTCAAATCTCTAGTTAATTATAGAATTGATGCAACAATTAAGTTTAAAAAATAAAATATATAAGCCTCCTTCCTTTATATTCTTATGCAAAAAAGGTGTAGACAGTTTACAATTATCGATGGTAGTTATTATAGTTATTATAGTGTGGATAATAAGTGCAGTCTCAATAATCTTTATTATGGCTGTTGGATATATAGTTAATGTTGGTAGAAGATCTCAAAGCCTATCAAAGGTGGATCTGTTGATTATACAGATTACAACTATCGGCAATACCACTACATATGATATTGCTAAGAGGGTTAGAGAGATGAACTCCAAGATGAATCTTCCTATCGAGATATGGGTGGTTATTGATGAGGGAACAGACTTTAAGGGATCTCGATATATTGATCGAATAATTACTGTTCCCAAAAGCTTTAGATCAAGAGCTAGGTATAAGGCTAGGGCTCTTGAATATGCTAGGCTATACAGGCTTGATCTTATTAGAAAAGGTCTGCTTAGCATTAGATATCGTGTCCTATATCTAGATGACGATTCTATCCCAACTGAGGGGTTTATCAATGATTGTTTTTATAGAGGCGACTTCGATATATTAGAGACAGTGATATACCCAAGGAATCGAGGATCTAGATTATATACTTTTCTAGATTATATAAGGACAAGTGCTTGTCTCACTTGGTGTTCTCTATTCCAAACACTGAGCAAGCCTGTATGGGTTCATGGAGAGGGCATGTGTGTGAACTCAGAAGTTGATGAGGCCATCTCCTGGGATTTTGATAGCAAAGCTGAAGATCTGGTCTATGGTCAGATAGCTGTTTCAAATGGTTTTAGGATGGGCTTCAGCTATAGTGGGGTTAATATAACCTCGCCCTTAACGGCTAGGGATTTTCTAAGGCAGAGAAGAAGATGGACATGGGGCATTATTGATTCTCTGCACATATTGCCCCTTGGATCAAGAATTAGGACGTCTATAGCAATCATGTTTGGATTTCTAATATTCCCATCTTCAACTTTGTTTGCTGTGCTAACAGCTTTAAACATTATATATCTAGATCCTCTGTGCTATGTTATGGGAATCATAGCTATGATCTTATGGCTAATTCATTGGGGTGTTACGGGCTATATGATTGGTAGGAAACCTTGGTACTTTATACTAGGTCTTCTCGCATCATACCCCAGCTCTTTCTGGACATTTATAACCACATTCATAGCAATATTAAGGCGACCCCCTGAGAGGTTTGAAGTTATTAAGAAAAAAGTATAGAAACGATATATATGCCCAGCTATATTCCCACCATATTTCTTCAAAGATCCTATATAGAACACAGCTGAGAGAAAGATATATAAGCTTCCCGTTATATAATGTGCTGCGGTGAACGGATATGGCGCAGCAGGCGTCGAATGTGGTTCTAATAGGTAAGAAGCCGGCTATAAACTATGTCCTAGCCACCCTAACACTGTTCAACCAGGGTATGGACAAGGTGGTTATAAAGGCTAGGGGAAGGG
>Ga0080007_1052267_pt1 | contig 17744 bp, 17 predicted proteins | sample OctOCTMetagenome_FD_69210 | JGI IMG/M metagenome (GOLD analysis project Ga0080007, IMG submission 69210) | Hot spring and microbial mat streamer communities from Octopus Spring Streamers, Yellowstone National Park, USA - OCT_B (SPADES... | ecosystem: Environmental > Aquatic > Thermal springs >...
AGGGCTTCGTCCTGCACACGGGATTGCGTGGTCACCCTTTCGGGCATTGCCTACGATTCCCCACTGCTGCCCCCCGTAGGGATAGGGGCCGTGTCTCAGTCCCCTTGCGGCCGGTCACCCTCTCAGGCCGGCTACCCGTCGTAGCCTTGGTGAGCCATTACCTCACCAACTAGCTGATAGGACGCAGGCTCCTCTTCAAGCGGAGCGAATTGCTCCTTTCCTTATAGAGCACAACGCTCTATAAGAATATGGGGTATTAGCCCCAGTTTCCCGGGATTATCCCCCTCCCGAGGGTAGGTTGACTGCGTATTACGGAGCAGGTCGCCGAGGGCTTTCCCCTCACGACTCGCATGGCTTAGCCGGACCCGGATAGCAGTGGTCTCTGGCGGGATCAGCCAGAATTGGCGGGCCCACCTCTAAGGTATCATTAATCAACCTTACCTTGAGCTCTTAGCTCAAGGAGAAATTTTCGCTCGTCTGGACAGATTTTTTCATTGCAAGCAAAAGCTCGCTCTAAATCCGACACCGACGAGCTATTTATATTTAAGCTAAAGGGTATTTAAAGTTTTTCCTTCATACTGATAAAGATTTTCTATGATAGTTATTGGTATTGATTTGGCTGGAAGCAAGAATAGAAATACAGGAATTTGTGTGTTAAATGAAAAATTAGAAGCCAAATGCTTTGTTGTTCATAAAGATGAGGAAATTCTAAATTTGATTGAAAATTTCCAACCCGATTTAATAGCAATAGATGCTCCTTTGAGTTTGCCAAAAGGAAGAAAAAGTTTAGATAAAAAAGAAGAAATTCATTTTAGAGAGTGTGACAAAAAACTTTTCGAGCTTGGAATAAAATTTTTTCCAATAACTTTAGGGCCTATGAGAATGTTAACAAAAAGAGGAATTAAATTGAGAAAAATATTAGAAGGAAAGGGATATGAGGTTATTGAAGTTTATCCGGGGGCGACGCAGGATATTTTAAAAATTTCAAGAAAAGGTGTTAGTTTGAGAAGGTTAAGAGAAGGTTTAGAAAGGCTTGGAATAAAGATTGATAAAAAAGAATTGACTCATGACGAACTTGATGCTATTACTGCTGCTTATACTGGCTATTTACATCTTAAAAAATTGTCTTTGAGTTTAGGAGATCCGAAAGAAGGAATAATAGTAATTCCTAGGCCTTAGCTTCTCGGGCAATAAACCAAATAATCGTAGAAATCGTAGAAATCCGTTAATGAACTAAATGTAAAGTTTTTTTATTAAAAAGTTGGGAGAAATTTTAGAAAATCCCATCACTATAAAAAATATCTTAGAAAAGAATCTTCGAGTTAATACTTTCTTTCTTTGTAAATTCTAGTATTTCTTTTTTAATACCCTTATAATATTTATTCATTTCAATTTCCTCAGTATTCTCATAACCTTTTATCATCTTAATCTTTTGAAGCATTCTCGGCTTTAAATTTAGTCTATCGAAATAAAACTCGTCGGCGAAGTTTCTTGATTCATTAATTATTTCTCTAATGTCTTCAAATTTTGTAAAGGGTAGTATAGGTCCGATAAAAACAAAAGTTTTTATTCCATTTTCCTTAAGAACTTTCAAAGCCTTTATTCTTTCCTTTGGAGTTGAAGACATTTTTTCAAACTTTCTTGTTATTTTTTCATCCAAAGAAATTATAGTAAAGCCAACTTTAAGATTGTCGAACTTCTTTAAAATGTCTAAATCCCTTAAAACCAAAATAGACTTTGTTTGAATTACTACAGGCCAATCATATCTTGCCAAAATTTCTAAAATTTTTCTAGTTATTTTATATTTTGCTTCTATTGGTTGATAAGCATCGGTTAAGGGAGAAATGTAGATAGTACCTTTCTTCTTTTTTGTAATTTCCTTAAGTAAAACTTCTGGAGCATTAATTTTAACATCAACGTAGCTTCCCCATTCATCCTCATGGTTAGAAAATTTTCTTGTATAATAATCTGCATAGCAGTAAATGCATCCAATCATACATCCAACATAAGGGTTTACACAATAGTCTCCGATTGAGCTTTTTCCAAGAATTGACTTAACTTTAATCTCTCTTAATATCATAAAACTATTTCAAAAATTGACAATATAATTTAAACTTTCTTTCAAATAAAACTAATGAAGATTGTACCAGATACCTCTGCTATAATCCATGGAGTATTGTTAGAAGAGTTGAAAAAAGTAAAGAAAAAAGTAGAGGTTATTATACCGCTTGCAGCTTTGGATGAACTTCAAGCACAAGCTTCTAAAGGTAGAGAAGTTGGTTTTATTGGATTGGAACAGTTGAAAGAAGTAAGAAAGTTTTGTGATAAGAAAAGAATTAAGATTAAGTTCGAGGGAGAAAGACCAAGTTTAGAAGATATAAAGTTAGCTCATTCTGGTAGAATAGATGCTATGATTAGAGATGTTGCAAAGAAAAATAACGCTTATTTATATACTTGCGATTATGTGCAAGCTTTGGTTGCCGAAGCTGAAGGAGTAAAAGTAAAATATTTTGAAATTCCAGTTAAAACTTCTGGTTTGAAATTCGAGAGTTTCTTTACTGAAGATACGATAAGCGTTCATTTGAAAGAAAATTGTGTTCCTTTAGCTAAAAGAGGGAGGCCAGGAAATTTTAAACTTGTTGAAATTGGTGATAAGAAGTTAACTTATGATGAAATAAATGAAATAATAAAGGAAATTTCAGAAGCTGCAAGAATTAGCGAGCAAGGAAGCATAGAAATAAACAGAAGTGGAGCTTTAGTCATTCAATTAGGAAACTATAGAATTTCTATTGCTAGACCCCCTTTTTCTGATGGTTTGGAAGTTACAATCGTTAGACCAATTGTTAAGCTAAAATTAGAAGATTATAAACTTTCAGACAAACTAATACAAAGATTGAAAGAGCAAGCAGAAGGAATTATAATAGCGGGACCTCCTGGTAGCGGAAAAACTACATTTGCTGCAGGTCTTGCTGAGTTTTACAGAAGCTTAGGAAAGGTTGTTAAAACTTTAGAGTCGCCCAGAGACATGCAAGTTAGCGACGAAATAACTCAATATGGTCCATTAGAGGGAGATTTTGAAAAGACAGCAGAAATTCTATTGTTAGTTAGACCAGATTATACCGTTTTTGATGAAGTTAGGAAAACAAGAGATTTTGAGATATTTAGCGATTTGAGATTAGCTGGAGTTGGAATGGTTGGAGTAGTTCACGCTAGCAATCCGATTGATGCGATTCAAAGGTTTATTTCAAGAGTTGATATTGGTATTTTACCACATATTGTAGATACTGTAATTTTCATAAAAGATGGAGAGGTAAAGAAAGTTTATGATCTTTCTTTAAAAGTTAAAGTTCCTACTGGAATGACCCAAGAAGATTTGGCAAGGCCAGTAGTTGAAGTTAGAGATTTCGAAACTGGCAAGCTAGAATATGAGATTTACACTTATGGAGAAGAAAACGTCGTTGTTCCAATTGAAAAAGAAAAAGTTGATGTGGTTAAGAAGTTAGCAGAAGAAAGAGTTCTTATCGAAATTAGAAGATATGACCCTAGAGCAATTGTTGAAATAGCCGGAAATAAAGCAATAGTTAAAGTTGATAACAGAGTTGTGGGAAGGCTAATAGGAAAGGAGGGTGAAAATATAAGTAGGTTGGAGAAAAAGCTTGGGTTGAGAATAGAAGTCGTGCCGAAGTATTATACTTTAGGAAAAGAAGTTTCATTTCAAATTTCTGAAAGCGGAAATAGCTTGGAGGTTATTTTTGATAAGTCTTTAGCTGGAGATGTTGTAAGTTTCTACGTTGACGGAAGCTTCTTATTTTCTGCGATGGTTGGAAAGTCAGGAACGATAAAAATTTCTAAAGAATCTTCCACAGGAAAAGAATTGTTGAAAGCATTGTACGAGAAAAAAGAAATAAAAGTTTTTGGTAGAGAGTAGCGTTTTTAGAAGTTCCAATTTTCTAAACTTTATAAAAGATAATTTTCCAAAGCTTATTTGGTTTTAATCTCATACTTCTACTTGCAACAAATTCATCAAAAGTTTCAAACTTCTCCTTTGATTTAACCGGAGAGATTAAAACTGGGACGCTTCCAAATTCATGTTTTCTTGTCTTGCATGAAGTTATGTGATCTGTTGTTATTACAATTCTTCCTTCAAAATTTTTATAGCTTTCCAAATAGTTGTCAAACTCTTCTATAACTCTCTTCTTTCTCTCAAAATCTCCATCATGAGCAGCCTCGTCAGTCCATTTTATGTGAGCATAGATGAAATCATAGCTAGGCAAACTTTCTTCAATTTTCTCAAAGATAAACCTTATTCCCTTTTTATAATCTAAACCTTCAGGAATTTCTATTGCATCAAATCCAGCTAACATGCAAGTCGCTTTCATCACCCCAGCTTCAGAAATTACTAAAGGCCTTACATGAAATCTGCTTCTGAATGAAGGTCTTAACACCATTATCTTGCTTCCAGGTTCTCTGAAAAGCAAATAATTAGCTGGTGGTATGCCTTTTCTAATTCTTTCCTTGTTGGCTTTATGTTTTTCTAAAACTTTTACAGCTTTTTCTAAAAACCTTTTAACAATTTCTACAGAGATTTCAGCTTGTTTATCTTTTGCCACAAATTCTTTTGGTGGCCGATTATTGCTAAGAGGATCATTTGCTTCAAAATTATCGCTTAACTTTTCTTTTATTACTAAAACTGCTCTATGACCATAAGTTCTTTTGAAAACAAATGGAACACCAATTTTTATTTTGTTTAATGCCTTAGCAAGTCTGTCTAAACCGTAAATATTTCTTCCTGCTCTCCTATCAACAATAATTCCATCTTTGATTGTTGCAAAATCGCATCTCAATGCTAGCCAACCATTCTTCATTTCTATTCCTGCTGAGATCGCTTCTAGAATTCCTCTTTTCAATGGAAACTTCTTTATATCATAACCAAGCAAAGAAATGTTTGCTAAATGGCTAACACTAGCCCTCGTTTGCTCATTCCAATCTGATTTTTTAAACAATTGTAAATTGGCTACAATTCCTTTTTTAGCTAAAAAATCTATATTTGGTTTTTTCGCTTTGCTTAATGGTGTTTCTGATTCGGGGATATCGGCCAATCCATCAAAGAGAAAAAACAAAATCCTCATTAATTTAAAATTATTTTTAATTACTTAATTTTTTTATGAACAATCTTCTATAATGCATAAATATATCTTTGTTCCAATGTTTTTCATTCCAACTCATAAACTCTCTTGCTTTCTCGAAAGTTCCTTTACCTTTCAAACCTATCTCCTCTCCATAATAAATAAGAGTTGGCTGGGAAATAGAGAATTGTAGTATTGAAAAGTCAATTAATTTCTTTTTACCAAAATATGATAAGAATCTACCTCTATCATGATTACTAAGCGATGTAATCAAATTAAAACCTTTACTAAACTTTTTATAGTGTTTTTCCAATAAAATTTCAAATTCTTTCATCGTTAATTTATTACTTGCTATAGCATATGACAAGTCCATAAAAGTAAAGTCTATACATCCATCAAAGATGTCTTGAGTGTATTTCATTAAAATATCGTTTAGTTCTATTATAGAAAAAAGATCACTTTTATCAATTAAAGATTCGATTTTTCTTCTTACATTATTAGGCAAGTCTCTAATAAACCATAACGTCTCTATATGATCTTTTTTAAAACATGCGTCGAAATACCATCCTAGAGCATTTCCATGCTCTCCTATTAATACGAAATCCTTTTTCAATTCTTTCATTTCTTTTTTGAATTTCCTCCAAAATCTTAGAGGAGGACCTATAGAATGATCTAGTCTATAACCGTCTATATCAAACTTCAATACCCAATACTTTGCCGCAGAAATTATGTAATTCGCTGCTTCTTCATTTTCAAGATTTAACTTAGGCAATTCCTTTACATCTAGAAAACATAAATATTCTTTTGGCCATTTTTTGAAAATGAACCAATTGAAATACTTACTGCTTCTATTTCGTTGTGCATCTAAAAATATAGGATTTTTAAAAGATACATGATTTGGAACAAAATCTAATATTACCTTTATATTTCTTTTGTGACATTCGTCAACTAATTTTTTTAAATCCTTCGCACTTCCAAAATGAGGATCGATCTTGAAGTGATTCTCGACTGAATAACCATGATAATTAGACGAAAGAAAAATTGGGGAAATGTAAATTGTGTTTGAAAACTTTTCGATATGGTTAAGTCTATTTATTATTCCTTTAAGATTCCCGCCCATCCAATTATTAGAGGTTTTATTTGCTAGTTTTAAGTCCCTTTCTAAGACACCAGTAGAAAATCTATCAACAAATACTTGATAAATTACAGTTTCTTCATTTAACCAAGACTTACTCATAATGTAATTTATATATAGTAATAATTTGTGTGTTTTATTTTCGTATCTTAGTTTGTGGAACTAAATTTTTCATTCATATCTCAACGCTTCTACTGGCTCTAATTCTGCCGCTCTTTTTGCTGGTATTAGACCAGATAGAGCTCCGATAATTGTTGAAAAAGATAAACCGAGGATAATAAGGTCTGGAGTTATTATAGCTGAGGACATTCTAGCTCCAGGAAAAGAAAAAATTCTAAAACTAAACTCGTTTAACAAGCCAGTAACTATAAATCCTACGAATATTCCTATTAAACCACCAACAAAACCAATTAATGCAGATTCGAACAAAAACATTTTCATTATTTCTGAATTTTTTGCACCTAAAGCCTTTAAAGTTCCAATTTGCCTCGTTCTCTCTATAACAGAAGTAAACATCGTATTAGCTATACCGACAGCACCAACAACTAAAGAAACCCCGGCAATTCCTCCTAAGAAAAGATTCATTGAAGAAATTATCATGTTAACAGTCTGAGCAATTTGTTTAGCGGAAATTATCGTGTAAGTCTTTTTATCTGGAGTTTCCTTTCTTTTTGTCATTAACGCCTCGTCGATTTTTAATACTATATCTTCTATGTTTGATGCATCTTCAATTTTTACGTTTATTAAAGAGTATTTATCTTTTTCTATATTTGGTATTATTTCTCTAGCATCCTTTATATTCATAAATATAGTGTTATCTAGTAATCCCATCTGTGCACCACTTTCTTTTAAAATTCCTATGACTCTAAATGATATTCCTCCTATTGTTATATGTGAATCCACAGGAATTTTATTAGAGAACACTTCTTTAGCGATTCTACTGCCAAGGACAACAACTCTTTTTTCGTTCGGTAAAAAATCTCTTCCTTCTTCTATTTCTAAGTTTATCATTCTTCTCCATTTAGTTGGATCAACGCCTCTTATCATAACACTAAATTTCTCATTACCATACAAGGCAAAATTAGTACCTATTAAAATTCCTTCAACGTCTTTTACTCCTTCTACACTCCTTATAACTTCAACATCTTTCTCACTTAGAGTAAAAGTTCCTCTTGCAGATGTAAAAGCTCTTATTATACCAGTGATATCTCCTCCCCCTGTTCTAACTGACCCAGAAGTAATCATGACCAAATCTTGTCCAAAAACGGACAACTGCGAATTTATGCTTTTTTTCATACCCTCTCCAATAGAAAGCATGGAAACTATCGCGGCCACTCCAATTACTATCCCAAGAATAGTTAGCCAGCTTCTTAGACTTCTTTGGGAAAGGTTTCTAAATGAAATTACTAGAATGTCTAATAATTTCATCTTTTTTTACCTCTTCTTAAAGCATATCTGAATACTAAAACCAAAGCTACTATACCAACTATACCAATTAGAATGTATGTTATTCCTTCACTAGTAGCTTGAGTTCTTTGAGCTTGGTTTGCTCTTAATGTTGAAATTGCTCTAGAAGATGTATACATTGGTATTATTTCTTTTACAATGCTTCTTCTCACTCCGGAAGAATCTGTATATGAAACTTCTACTCTTATAAAATCTGATGTTCTATTGAAAGTTCTTTCAAATATTCTATTTATTTCGTTTCTAGTGATGTTCAATAATTGAACTGAGAAAGTTGCAGTGGTATAATCACCAGCGTTCAAATTTCCTAGAACTGCTAAAGCAGGGCTAAGGATGAAGTTTCTAGATGGTAATACTCTTAATATTGTTGAGTAAGCTGTTGTTGAACCAATGTTTGTAACTACTAATGTTAAACTGTTTTGTGAAAATTCTTGAATGCTCACATCAAAATCAGTTTCACTATTTATTTCTAAACCAGCAACCAAGTTTATTAATTGCATATTTCCGGCTTTGTCAGTGTATTGAAGTGTTATCATTAATGGTAAAGAGCCGACTGTTGCTGAAGGATTAATATAAACCGGAATTGTTATCTCGTAAGTTGATTTCGCTGGTAATTTAGAAATTGTCAATCTATTCCCAACACCTAAAGGCAATATGAAGTTTGTATAGTTTGTTGGTAAGCTCCAAACGAATACTAAATTGTTAATGTCGAATTCTCCCTTATTAGCAATTTTGAATGTAATATTTGCTTTTTCTCCAAGCTTTAAAGACGAGGGAGAGACTGAGAGCAATTCTAGAGTAGAAGGTGCTTGAACGTTAACTATTGCATTAGGATATATTGTTTGACAAACTGACACCTTGCAATAATCGATTGCGAATTGAATTGTATATAAGCCTGGAGATGCAGATTGATCTACACTAAACTTGAAGAAATAAGTTGAAGTATCACCAGGGTTTAGAGAACCTAAATCAGCATTCCATTCTGCTGTTTTTATTGGACCATCAACTTTGACTTGATTAATTTTTATGCTGTCAGCTACATCTGTTCCTACGTTTTTTAAAGTTAATTGAACAAAACCATCACTTCCTGGAAATATTGCTTGCGGATAAACTTGTGCTGAAGCATACACTAATGGTTGAAATGTTATTGCTTTTACTACATTAACTAAAAACAATGCAAACAAAGCTAATGCAACAACTCTTTTCATTCATCTCACCTCCATTATTTTCTCTCGTCTTTAATTATTTTGCCATCTTTTAATAGAATTATTCTTTCGGCAAATGTAGCAACATATTCGTTATGAGTTACGACAACTATCGTTTTTCCTTTTTTGTTTAATTCTTTGAAGATTTTCATAACTTCTTCACCAGATTTTGAATCTAGATTACCAGTTGGTTCATCAGCAAGAATTATTGGTGGATCATTTGCTAAGGCTCTAGCAATAGCTATTTTTTGTCTTTGACCTCCAGATAGTTGAGATGGCAAATAATCCTTAAATTCTTCCATCTCCACCATTTTTAACAATTCGATAGCTCTTTTCTTTCTAAATTCTTTATCTTTTTCAGCAATTATCATGGGCAACTCGACATTTTCTAAAGCTGTTAGAGTTGGGTATAAGTTGAAGAATTGAAAAACAAAACCGATTTTATATTTTCTTAAATCTGCTAATTCATCATCGCTCATTCTTGATGAATCAGCGCCATCAATAAGAACTTTTCCATATGTTGGCTTATCTAAACATCCCATTAAATGAAGCATCGTTGATTTGCCAGAGCCACTAGGTCCCATCACACAAACAAATTCTCCTTTTTTGATTTTCAAATTAATGTTTTCCACACCAATAACATTAACGCTATCCATTTTGTAGATTTTTGTAACATTTTTCATTTCTATAACAAATTGATTCTTCATAATCATTATTGTTGGTGAAACCAAATTTAAATAGTCGATGAAAACATTTTTCATGGTTTCAAGGTTATGAAACCATAGTTGGAAACCTCTTTTTAATCGCTCATCAAAGAATTTATAAAAAGAAAAATATTGTTAATAGTTTCGGCAGTTATATTAGCATTGGCTATTTTCTTTTTGGTATTGCCTATGATTAAACCTTTTGAAGAAATTTTACCAAAAGAGCATAGACCAATTGTATATATTTGCGGAAAATGCATTCCTCTGTCAATTTTTTTGGTTAACTTCTTTATTTCTCTTTTTAGGAACAATATTTCTTTCCTATTGGTTTGTTTCCAGAAGATTGGAGAAAAAGATAGAAAAAATGATTAAAGTGATTGAGAGGAGTATTGAAGCGAAAACTCAAAACAATAGAAAAATTGCTTTTAATTCAGACAGAGATTTGATATTGAGGTTTTTGAGTTATGGTGAAAGAAAGATAATTGAAAAATTAATAGAAAAGAGAGGAGTTATTTTGCAAGCTGAATTGAGTAGAATAGAAGGGATGAACAAACTTAAAGCTCATATAGTGGTTTAGGAACTTTAAAAAAAGGATTAGTGAGAAAAGAGAAAATTGGAAAAACGTTTAAAATTTATCTAAACCAGGATGTTAAGGATCTTTTGATAAAAGAATAATAAAAATCAAATTAAAAAATATATTTGGTTGCCTGGGTAGTTGAGTGGTTAAAACGCCGCGCTCATAATAAATGAGCTTTGAATTGATGATAAGAAACGCGGAGGTCGCGGGTTCGAATCCCGCCCCAGGCATTTCTAATTTATGGATGTAGAATAATTCTCTCCTACTTAAGCTGATAAGTTCCTTTCTTCATTATCACTCTATCAATTCTCACAGCTACTCCTTTTTTAGCTTCATACATTTTTTTACTATTCATTTTTGCTATACCAATTGCAACTAACTCATTCTTCAAACTCATTATTGCTATTAGTTCTCCTTCAACAATTCCCTCTTGTATTCTAACGATACCAACAGGATATAATGGAGCTCCGTTGCAAATTGCTTCTATTGCTGTATCTTTTACAAAAACTTTCTTAACATGATCAATAGCAAATTCTACAGGAATTAAAATTTTTCTCAAATATTTTTCTTCTCCTTCTTTCCAAAATTCAAAAGCATCTCTAATTTCAACCAAAGAATGAGCTTGTTCTTCACTAAAGTTGCCCGCTCTTATTCTTCTCAATTCAACCATATGAGCTCCTATTCCAGCTTCTGCACCAATATCCCAAACAAGCTTTCTTATGTAAGTTCCAGCTTCTACTTTAGTTTGAAATAGAATATCTCTTCCATCAACTTCTAAAATATCAAATGTTTTAACTTCCCTTTCCCTCGGCCTTCTTGCTACAGCTGCTTTTTTAGGAGGTATTTGAATTATTCTACCAATAAACTTATTTGCGATTATTTCTTTCAATTTTTCTATGTCAAAATCTTTATGCAAGTGCATTATACCAACGTATTCTTTTTCTAATTTTTGAAATAAAGGAGCAACCTTTACTGCATCGTTTAGCAAAACTGGTAAAACTCCAGTAACTTTGGGGTCTAAAGTTCCTATGTGACCAACTTTTTTAGCGTTAAAAATCTCTTTAACCCATAAGCTTACTTGATGACTAGTTGGTCCTTCATGTTTATCTACAATTATCAAAGAGTTTTCTATTAGCTCTTCTATACTTCTTTCCTCTGGTCTCTTTCCAAATCTTTCATCAGTTTCTTCTATATCTCTAACAAGCCACATAGAATAAAATAGATATAAAAACTTAATAGTTCATAAAAAATCGAAAGATCAAAATGCGAAAAATAAAGTATTTGAAAGATATGATAAAGGCTTTGAACAATTATTAAAAGTCAAGGGTGGGCGATTATAAGGAATTAGACTCGCTCCTTTAGTTTTATTTTGAAATTTGAAAATATAAATCTTTTGTTTTGTTTTTACTTTCTTATAAATTGAAATTTAGTTCTGAAAGCTAATATTGTTATAACAATTCCTAAAACCATCAAAGATGAAACTAAAGAAGGAACAATTATTGTTTATATATCCATGTCCTTGATTAGAAAACTTTTATGAAGATTCATGTAAAAATAAAAAAGAAGTTTTGAAAGGAAAAAGACCATGACTGAATACATGCCAGTGGTAAACCAACTCTACTAGCGGTAATTCTAAGGCTATGGACAATTATCTTTTAATGTTACTCTTACCACAAATATCCTACACATTTACTTTAATGGGAACATGAAACGCTTATATAAATCTGGGAGGATTACACATAATAGGAGGCTTTCGTATGGGAAATGGAAAAACCGGAGAATATATAAACCTAAATGAGAAAAGAAGAAAATTTCTTAAGAAGTTAGCACTTTTAGGTATTGGTGCATTTGGTTCGTACTTTGTATATACCAGTGGTATAATTGAAAATATTATAAAACTTCCAGAATACATAGAAAAAAGAAATCGACCAAAAAAAGTTGATATTAAGGAATTAATAGAATCGCCAGAAAGTTATCTGGATAAAAAAATTGAGGTTAATGGTTACCCGGAATATGTAGGATACAAAACATATACATTTTTTCTTCCAGTGTGTTCAAGTTATGGTTCAAGTTATGGTTGTATATATTTTCCGATTTTTGAGAAAATTACAACCTATAAGTTACACGAATCACCAAATATAGGCAGCTTGTGGATAAAGGTGCTTTATGGAAGTGATCATGACTTCTTACCTAAGAAACCTAATATGATCTCCAGTACTCATGTAAGAGTTACTGGCATTTGGAGGAGAAAGAGTAATAAAGATTATCATCTTGATGCTAAGCGTATAGAAAAAGTTTAATTAACCACTTATATGATTTTTTATGCGAAAATCTAAATTAAAAATTAACGCTAACCATCGGAAAATTTAAATTTTAAAATATTTTAACCAATATAAATTTTCTACATTGCTTCTCCGCTTCTTCAAAACAAACCCCCAGCTCTTTGGGAATCCTCCTTAAGAAGCCAATATTTTTCAATTCTTACTATACTGATAAAACAAGTCGAGAACTCTCCCCAGTCGATGGTATGTAAGTCTTTCTGTCTGTTTGAAGTTGACATATTGGAGAAAAATATATTTAGATTTTTTATTAAAATTTTCATTACTTTTTATCTTTTCCAACTTTCTCTCAACAAAATCCTTGAAACGCCTTTCTTCAGCTACCATATCCGAGAAGAATGGCTGAGTATTTAAAGATGATGGTTGGGGATTTGAACATTTTTCTACTCGCCCGGGGTGGGATTCGAACCCACACGGCCTTGCGGCCACAGCCTCTCCAGGGCTGCGCCATACCAATTAGGCGACCCGGGCTTGTTATATAATTAATTAACAAAATAAAATTTGAATTATGGACGATAGAAAAATTCCACCTAAAGAAATTGTTGCAAATGCAATAAAAAAAGTTTTGTCATCGAGAAAAATTGTAGAAAGTCAAGAAGAACTTGCTTTACTAGTTGAGAACGAACTTAAGAAAATTAATAAAGATTATGTTGTGAGACCAACAAGAGTAAAAAGAATTGCTTTAGAGATTCACGAAATAGAAGTTAAAGCTAAGACGAGAAAATCTATTGGTCTTCAAAAAATTGATAAATGTCCTATTTGTGGTTCAGAAGTTAAGGAGATGAAAGTGAAGAATCTATTGGGAAAGGAAATTGTTGTTGGTTATAAATGTAGTAAATGCGGATATGAAAGCGACTTAGAAGCTTTTTTGCCTATGAAATACATTTTCGTTTGGAAAGATTAAGTTTTAAGCTAGGAAGAAAAGAAAATCAATGGAAGATTTTTTTAAAGCTGTAGAAAGCTTGGTAAAAGAAATTAAAGTAAGTGAGGAAAAAAGGAAGAAGCTTGCAGAAATAATAAGAAACTCAAAAATTTCTAGCAGTGAATTTTTAGAAGATTTTTTAATAAAAAACGTTGAGAAAATAGAAGGAAATTTTTCAGTTGCAGGTATAGATAGCGGCTTATTAAGAAAATCTTTGCATGGAATAGACTTAATCCTTATAAAAGCTGTTGGCGTAATTTTCTATTTTGAAAACAATAAACTAAAAAACGTAGAATACTATTCACCATCAACACTTTTTGAGCCTATAATCTTTCAAGACCCATTTTCTGAAATAGAGCTAGATATTGCTACAAACATTTTCAGGCTGACAAAAGAAGTTAAGATAGCCGAAAAGATTTCAAAAGAATTTAAGCCAGATTTCGTTTTTATGGATGGTTCTATTTTACCTCACTACATTCCAAACATAGACAAAGATTCTTTGTTATATCCTTACTATAAAAAAGTTATCGAAGCTTACAAAAATTTGTTTTCAAGCGTTAAAGCTTCTAACTCGATTCTCGCAGGAATAATAGAAGATAGCAGAGCCTCTAGGTTTTGCAATCTAATATTAGAAAATCTAAAGTTAGAGAGAGAGCTCTCTTTAATTCTCGAGAAATCAAAAGATACAAATTTGCTTGATTATGTTTTAAAAAAGGGAGAAAGAACGAGTTCTTTTTACTATGCTTCGCCTTTAAGTTTAGTTAGCAATCAATTTTCAAAAGAGTTTAACTTAAGGGAATTCGCTTCCTTCTACGTTAAACTATCTGATTTTGATTCTCCTTTGAGAATAGATTTTTTGAACGACAAAGAGAATGCGGCAGATAAGATATCTTCTATTCTCTCATGTTTAGCAGTTAGTGAGCAATATTCTATGCCATCTGTGCTTATAGAAGCAGATATAAGAGCAAGGCTTTCGGAAAGAAATCTAGAAATTTTCTATCAAGAGTTAGCTGGTAAGCTAGGGTTTCTTTCTAGCGTAAGAAAGGAGAGAAGAGAAAGAAGAGTTATTTAATAGAATGTTTTTTGCTAACTAATTCCCATTATAATATCGATAGAGATAACAACTAATAAAATAATTTAGTATGGTATGGCATAATCTTTAATACTGTATCTCCATTTTCTATTCTAAGTAAAACATCAAATTAATTAACATTTAAATTTTTCATTAGTAATATAAACTTAATGGCAAGTAGAATGAAAAATTGCATTCCTGTGCCTTTATGGAATAATAGATACAGTGTCTCGATACCTTCAATTCACAGTCCTATAAATTATAGTGGAATTGATGATGAAGATGAATTCGAAGATTCGATAGAAGTAATAGTTAATATAGGAGATAAATTTCTGCATTTCCATAAATACGAATTATTAGCTTTGTTTTTACAATCCGGTTATGAGGTAATTGAATTCAGAGAAAATAATGAAAGAATTTATGCAAAATTAAAAGGTTACGGTGATAAATTTTTCATTTTTACAAGCCCTGATATCATGTTATTAAAAATAAAAATAGAAAACACTAATACAGATGATTCATTCAGAATTCCGATTGATGTTTATTCAAGTTATGTATTTTACACAGATAAAAAAGGTATTAAGCTTTGGAGATGTAAGGAAGTGAATGAATTATCGAAATCTAAATTAGAAGATTTTATTAAGCGTCTTTTCGATATTCCATCTTACATTCTTTGATAAACTTTTTAAATTCTCTTTGAATAGAATTTTATGGCCTTGAGACCAGGAAGAACAGTTAGAAGATTGGAAAGACCTTATACAAGGGTTAGCCAGAAGAATCCTCGTAAAAGTTATGTCGTGGGTGTGCCAATGCCAAAAATTCACCAATTCAGAATGGGAAACCCGAACGTTGATGCAAACGTTACTCTTTATCTTGTTGCAAAAGAATTAGGACAAATAAGACATAATGCCTTAGAGTCGGCAAGAATAGTTACTCATCAATTTTTAGAAAAGAAAATAGGCTCTCAAAACTATTACATGGTTATCTTGAAATATCCTCATCATGTCATAAGAGAAAAACCAATTGCTACTGGGGCGGGAGCCGACAGATATTCCCAAGGAATGAGATTAGCTTTTGGGAGACCGGCTGGTGTAGCTTTGCAAATAAGAAAAGAGGATTCTCCAATAGTGATGATTAAAACGAAAAAAGAGCATTTAGATGTTGCTAAGCAAGCTTTGAAAAAGTTCAAGTATAAGATACCATTAAAATGTTCGATAGAAATCGCTGAATAGCTTTATCGTTTCAATCTTTTTAGAAGGGAAGAATATATAATTGGTAGCACGAGAGTTGCTTCAGCAAAAAGGTTAATTTGTTTTGCTGTTTCTTTTATTTTTCCCCAAGAAATCGCTTCTCTTGTTTGTGCTCCGCTTAAGCTACCATCTAGCTCAGTAGCTGTAGTAATGTAAACAGCATAATCCAGTCCTTCTTTAAATTGATTCCACCAGATAACATGGTGCTTGCTTATACCACCACCAATTATCAAAGCACCGGTTTTCTTAGCATTCCAAATAGTATCGCTTAAGTATTGTTCATCTTTCCATATATTGATGTTAAAATCCTTATGTTCCTGCCAAAACTGCCATATTTGATAACCAACCGCGCCATCTGTTATTCCAGGAATAATTACTGGGATTTGATTCCTAAAAGCCCAGTAAAGTATTGAATCTTCTTTCAACCTTTTACCGATTTCCCAACAAAATTCATAAGTTGCTAAATCTTTCTTTTGAGAGTATATTTCTTTTAGCCAAACTCTCATCTTCTCTTCGATTATTTTACCATAAGATTCCTTTGGAATCAAAACATTTCCTAACCTATGAATCCCTGCTTTGTGTAACTCTTTATCATCCATTAAAAACGAACCTTGATAGTAATCTTTAAAGCTCCTTGCAATATCATGGTCCAAGGTTCCGCAAGTTGTTATTATTATATCAAACCAGCCTCTCTTAACCATTTCTTTTATTATGCCCCTAGCTCCAGTTGAAATGATGTCAGCAGGAAAAGAAAGGAACTTAATACAATCTTTATCCTTAATCATTTTTTCTAGTATATCAACAGCTGTAGAAAGATGAGGAGCTTGAAACCCTCCACAATATCCCATTTTTCTTATAATTTCATCGACATCGGAATCTTCATCAATATACAAATCTTTTACTTTTTCCATTACATATCTTTCTAAATCTTTTTAAAATGTTTTCCAAATAAAGTATTATGGCAATTTGGCATAGAGGTTTGGAGGGAAGAACACCAACTGGAGCTAGAATGAGGCCTTCAAGAAAGAAAAAGAAGAGAGAATTAGGGTCAGAACCGACTCATACTAAAATTGGAGAAGAAAAGAGAAAAATTATAGATGCTTTTGGGGGCAATGAAAAAGTTAGATTATATCAAGCAAGTTTTGCTAATGTTTTAAACCCCGATACAAAAAAAGCAACTAAGGTTAAAATTTTAGACGTAGTTGAAAACCCCTCTAACATAGATTTCGTTAGAAGAAAGATTATAACAAAAGGTGCTGTTATTAAGACTGAGCTTGGATTGGCAAAAGTTACATCAAGACCAAGCCAAGACGGAGTAGTAAACGCGGTTTTAATAAAAAGAGAATAAAGAAATAAGTAAAGTAGGGCAAATCATTTATATTTACATACAAATATTTTTAATGAAAAGAGTTCTAACAAACATTCCTGGATTAGATGAAATATTGAACGGTGGAATTCCGGAGAGAAACGTAGTTTTGGTTAGTGGCGGTCCGGGTACAGGAAAAACAATACTTTCTCAGCAATTCCTTTGGAATGGTTTGCAGCAAGGTGAGGCAGGAATCTATGTAGCTTTGGAAGAGCATCCTGTTCAAATAAGACAAAACATGTTACAGTTTGGGTGGAATGTAAAACCGTTTGAAGAAAAAGGAATGTTTGCTCTAGTTGATGCTTTTACAGCTGGAATAGGAAAAGCGAAGGAATATGAAAAGTATGTAGTTGCAGATTTGAACGATTTAAGAGAGCTTATTGATGTTCTTTCTCAAGCTGTTAAAGATATAAACGCAAAAAGAGTTACTGTAGATTCTGTAACTAGTTTATACATAAACAAGCCAGCATTAGCAAGAGGAATAATTTTACAATTAAAAAGAGTTTTAGCTGGTTTAGGATGTACAACATTGTTTGTAAGTCAGATTAGCGTGGGGGAAAGGGGTTTTGGTGGTCCCGGAGTAG
>Ga0080007_1037751_pt1 | contig 17699 bp, 20 predicted proteins | sample OctOCTMetagenome_FD_69210 | JGI IMG/M metagenome (GOLD analysis project Ga0080007, IMG submission 69210) | Hot spring and microbial mat streamer communities from Octopus Spring Streamers, Yellowstone National Park, USA - OCT_B (SPADES... | ecosystem: Environmental > Aquatic > Thermal springs >...
CTTAAAAGCATTTGTCCTATCCATGTTTCTTCTGGCTCTTTGTAAAGTAAAATTTTGTACATTTCAAAATCGTAGTTTATCATAACATGTGAATTATTTGGCATTAACGTTAAAAAAGCCTTTAAAAAATTCATAATAATTTCGTAATTTTTAAAACTTTCATTATAGGCAATCTCAAGCCAAGGTCTATAATAATCTCTTCCATAAAAAACTTTCCCATAAAGGAAAAATTCTTCAATAAGCTCATCATCTTTATATAATGAAAAAACAAAATTCCTCTCTTCTTTAAATCTTCCATTTTCAAACTTAACAAGTTTAATAGAATAATTTTTATATTTATAACCATCAAGTTTTTTAATATCCATCATTTTGCTAATTTTCTCTTAATTTCCTCTCTTAATTTTAAATTTCTTCTGTAATAATCACCAAGTCTATATGGCTTTGGAATAACAGGACCAGATGGAACATCAAAATCCTTATTGGATAATATATGCTCTCTATCAATAATCCAAAATTCAAGAACATCTCCTCTTCTTCCAAAAGTCTCTTTGGATAAAATTATAGCAGTTTCAATATCAGGTGCTTTTAGACTTGCTATATGAACCATTGGACCCCCTTCCTCACGACGAGCAAATACTTCAAAAACTTTCATGCTAAAAGCTCTCTTATAATTGAAGTCTTTTTATAATAATGCTCTCTTAATAGTAATCTTGCTTTTGTTTTAGGTCCATCATTATTTAAAATTCTCTTAAATTCATCCCAGTGTAAATCACCTGTAATCCATTTACCTGTTTTTTCATCATAATGTAAATCTGGATCTGGAATTTCAAGACCAATTTCTTTAATTAAAGGAACATATCTTTTTAAGTATTCTTGACGCAATTCATCATTCGTTTTAATTTTAATTTTCCATTTCATAGCTATTTGAGTGTTAGGTGATTCTTCATCAGGAGGACCAAAGAAGTGCATTATTGGAAACCACCATCTATTTAAAGCATCTTGAAGCATTTCTTTTTGTTTTTTTGTCCCACTTGCAAGTTCTAAAACTAATTCTTCACCATATTTTAAATGAACACTTTCTTCCCAACATATTCTTTTCATAATTCTGGCATAAGGTCCATAAGAGCATTGAGTTAAAGCACCTTGTGTTACAAGTGCTGCTCCATCCACAAGCCAAGCAATGATAGCAACATCAGCCCAATTCTCAGCAGGATAGTGAAAAACATTATGAAACTTTGCCTTACCTGATATTAACTCTTCAAGCATTTCTTCCCTGCTAATACCACTTAAATCTTCTACAACGCTGTAAATCATTTGAGCGTGTCCTACTTCATCTTGGACTTTTGAGACAAGCTGTAATTTCCTTTTTATGCTTGGTGCTTTTGGAATCCATTCTCCTTCTGGTAATGCTCCCATTAATTCACTATTGGCATGCATTTTTATAAGCCTTATAAGTTGTTTTCTATATTCTTCAGGCATCCAATCATCTGCCTCTATAAATTCACCCCTTTTTATTCTATCCTCAAATTCCAAAAGTTTCTCTTCCATAGTCCGAAAATTATAAAGCATGCTAAGATGTTTTGTTGGATTGTCCAATAATTCTGAAACCAACTTAAACATCCTTTAAAATTTTCATTATGAAGAAAATTCTTTGTGTTTGGCTATTGACTATTGGTATAAATCATGCTCAACAGCTTTGTCCAAAACCTTCCGTGTTCTATAATCTGAGGGTTTTCGTTGACCCTAATGGTGTTATAGCAAGAAGCATAAGAGGTGGTGAAGCTGAAATCCAAAGAAGTCTAAATGCTGTTCTTGCGAAGATGGACACACTTGTTGATAAATCTCTTACTAATGTTGGAAAAAATCTAAAAAGAATTGATAGAGATGAGTTTATTCAACTTGTAGGTAGAAATCCAAGAAATCCTGAAACATTTTTAAACACATTATCTGTTCCTCAAAGTGCTGAATTTCTTTTTGATGTTATTGTAGGTGAGGATGTTAAGGGTGTTAGTATTTATGGATTTCTTATAAATACAAGAACAAAAAAAATATATAAAGAATTATCAACTTATGTTCCTTCAAATGAAGCAAAACAAAATGTAATACAAGCACTTATAAAACTTATTTACAATTTAGCAACACAATACATAAACTTTGCTGGAAATAGAGATTATTTAGCAGTAATAATTAAAAATACTGAATATCCAAGAAATATAGAAATTGAAATTAGTCCTAAGCAACCAAATATAAGAGAAGTTAAATTTGCAAGAGTTAAAGTTAAGAGAGCTATAAATTATTATGGTGATAATGTTTTTGATTATCTTGGAATGAATACGGGTTTTGCTATAAAGCTTGACAATGGAAAGGTTACAAATGCTCCTGAACTTGGAAATGGTTTTTACTATGTAAGATCTGATAATCCTGAATTTGTGATTGAATTACCATCTTGCGATAAGTTTGATATTACAGGTAAAATTGATGTTAATATGCAATTTGCTTATATGTGTCCAAGAGGAAATGTATCAGAAGGCTCAGTTCAAGCAAATCAAACAAAATTTACTGTGGAAGCACCTCTTGCTTGGGATGTTGTTGAGAATTGGAAATTTCAAGGCAAAAATATAAATCTTGAATTTACTAACAAATATCAACTTCATTTAAAGGCTAATTGTGAAAAGAAAATTGTTAAAAGTATATTTATGGAAGGTATGAAAGTTGCTGATGCTGATTGGATTAGTGATGGATTTATAAGTGGAGCATCAATTAGACCAGCGGATGTTTTGAATGTTAAGTATTCAGATTGCGGAATTTTAGATCCTTGGACTACAAACGACAAATTAATTGATAGTATTTTTGTAGTAGGTTTTGATAACAAAAATGAAGGATTTACCGAGCTTGGCTATTTCTTTCAAGGTCTTGATATGAAAAGCTCAATAAATGAAATTAATGATTTATTTGACTTAATAGGAGCAAAAATTATTGGAAGTAGAGTTAAATTTGGGGATTATCCTGTTTATATAACTTCGTTAATCCCCGTTGATTTAAATAAATTAAGAAGCTTTAAACCATTTACTTATACATTTCCTATTCAATATAAATTTTCTAATAGTGGTTGTGGTGAAGAAAATGTTTCAGTAATAGTTAATTATCAATTTCAACCAAGGGTTGATTGTGGTTGTGTTCAAACTTCTCAGCAACCATAATTGCTATTTTTTAATGTTCTTTTAAATAATGAATTAGGTTATAAATTATTTTTTGAATTTGAAACTAATGCTTATAAAAATAAGAATTTAGAAATTAATTTTTGGAATAGAATTTATTTTGGAAGAAATGATTTTAAATATATTTCTCCATCTCACTTTTCATTCTATTGGGAAGGATTTTATTATTTTGAGAAGTTTTTTATATATTACATTCATAATTGTGAAAATGGTATTGACAAAAATGCTTATGATAATAGGAGATGGGACTTAATTGGGCTTGGATTTAATTTAAATAATTTTAGATTTATTCTTGGTCATGTTGTATCACCATTTAAAACATCTTATGACAATCAAAATTATACCTTCGGTTTAATGCTAAAAGGACATTACAAGCTTTTTAGCATATATTATCTTTTCATTTTAACAGAAGATAAAATTTTAAAACATAGTTTTCAACTTAAATTAGATTATCCTATTTATTATGGATTTGAAAGGAGGATGGATATGATGTCAATTTACAATAAGGATGAAAAAAATATTCAATTTTTTGGCTTTGGTTTTAAGAAACAATTTGATATTTTTGAATTTTATAATTTATTTAATGTGAATTTTTCAAATCCTTCTTATAATGTTATTTATTTCTCAAAATTTGGCTATAATTTTTTGAATTTTGATATTGAAGGAAAATCTGCTGAAAATAGATGGACGCCTGAAATTATGAAAATTGAAGTTTTTGTTTGTAATAATTTTTGCTTAAAGTCCTTCTCAATCCATAAATTTGATTTAAATTACTTCAATAATCCAAATTATAATTTTGATAATACAGATAAGTTTCCATTTTCTATTGCTTTTGGATATAAGGAAAATGCTTTTGGATTTTTTTATTATTTTCTTAAGAGAAACTTTGAAGATATTTTTGAATTAAGTTTTCATTTTAAACAATTTTCTTTGAAAATTTATTTTGATGAATTATTAAATATCTCCTATTCATACTCATTTTATTTTTCAGAAAATTTTTTTAAAACAAAAATAATTTTTGGAGTTTTTAAAAACAAAAACCTAAACTTAAATAACTTTCTAGTTGGAGTTGCTTTTGGTTTGATTTAAAGTCACCCAAAGCAAAAGATGGAGTATTTATAAGCCGAATTTCTTTTACTTTAAAATTTTATTTATGAAAGATGGAAGAAATGAAATAGCAATAAAAAGATTAAATTTAGCAAAGCGATATTTAGAAAATGCCAAAGAGGATTTAAATAAAGCTGGAATTGATAAAAGAGCTAATCGTTATATTGATTTAAAATATGTATCAAAAGCATCTGGGACAGCTTATTTATCAGCTCTTGAAGCCTTAAAGGCATTGTTTATTTCTAAGAATTTAGTTTCTGATGAAGAAGTAAAGGATAAGTTTAAGAAGGTTGAGGAATTCTATAAAGGGTTGAAAAACATTAAAGGTTTGGGAAAAGATAGAGACTTATTATTAAATCTATTTGATGATGTTTATAATATCCTTCATCTTGGTGGTTATTATAGAGAATTACAAGATAAAAAAGCAATAGATAGTGGTTTTGAAAAAGTTGAGAAAATTATTAAAATTGTTGAAATTTATATTAAGTGAAAGAAATTATTGAATTTATGGAATTTTTTAAAGCGGAAAGGATATAGTAAATTTTCTATCCTTTAAAATTTTGTAAATGAAAACAGACTTTAATAGTGAAATTCAGAAAGCGATAAATTCAAAGTGGACAGGACGATTAATTTTTATTGGACCAGAGGGAGGTGTTGTTAGGGTAGCATTTATAGATGGTAGGATAAAGGAGGTTGATAGCACCTGGGGTGTTGGTGCTAAGGAGCTTGAAAAAATTAAAAAGTGGAAAGAAGGTAATGTTATTGCTAAGGAATTAAATGAAAAAGAGATAGAAAAAATTAAAGTTTTACCTGATATTGAATATAAATTTAATTGCCCTAATTGTAGCTTTGAAATTCCTATTAATACAAATTTTTGTCCAGAATGTGGTTATCAGATAAGAAATGTGAAAGTTTGCTTGAATTGTGGCTTTGAAAATCCTCCTGATGCTAAGTTTTGTGAAAAATGTGGAAATAAATTTTATATTGAGCAAACAACAAAAAATGTTAAAATTTGTCCAAATTGCTCAAGCTCAATATCTCAAAAAGTTAAATTTTGCCCTGAATGTGGTTATAGTTTTTTGAAAATTTGTCCAAGGTGTAAATCTGAAAATCCATCAGATGCCAAATCTTGTGAAGAATGCGGTTATGAATTTAAAGAAAAAAAGTTTAGTTTTTATAAAATTTTTATTCCAATTCTTCTTTCAGTTGTAATAATAAAGAATTTATAAGTTTTTCAAAAGATACAACAAAGACAGAAATAGAAACATTAAATATTCAACCAAAACAAACTCAAAAAATATATGAGAATAAGAAAGAAATTAAGAAAACTGAAAATTATACTCAAACAAAAATAAATAGTTTTAGTTCTCCTAAAAAGTTTGAGCTTACTTTCCTTCAACAAAATTTGAAATAAATGAAAATAAAGTATTGCCATTTTATAAATATGGACCAATTGAGTTAAGCTCATACGATACACTAATTGTAAATTTTGAAATTATTTATGGAATTTTAAGAATTAAGGAAGCAATAATTGTTGTTTTAAATTCAGATGATATTGGATATTTAGAAACTGATTATTATAAAACGAGTAATTATGAAAACTATCAAGAATTTGTAAGCTTGGGTTTTAATCTACCATTTTTTAAGGTTTATGCTAATAAAAAAAACTAATTTTAAATTTACTCCTAAAAGTTATGGTGATTATTATATTGTTGTTATAAATGCTCCTTTTATAGAGCAAAACAAAAATAAAATTTATATCAAATCAAATCCTTTGTTTTTTAATATAATTATTGACATTGTAAAGTGTAAGGAAAAGAAAGAAAGTTAATTTTGATTAGCAAGTTTTTGCTCTTCAAAATGAAATATCTTTGAGGAAAACCTTTATATTGATGAATACGAGCATAAATTAAATCTCGGACTACTCCAAGCCTAATAGTATTTTCTGAAATAACATTCGCTTTAATAGGACTTCTTAATGTGCCCGAAGGGTCTTGCTCTAATATGCTTGCTATTTTGTTAATAATTAGCTTTATCATCTATTTTAATTTGTATCATTCAAAACCCATTTTTTTATATTCTTCTTCAAGTCTTTTTTCAAGAATTTCTTGTACTTTTTTAGCGTCAGTTTCATCAGGATAAGGGAAAGGCTCTCCAAACCTTCTTTCATATAATTTTTTCCAATACTCAGGATTATCCCAATTTCTATGCATTTCTTCCTTTATTTTTGCTTCTTCTCTAATGGATTTTAATTCTACTTCAAGGTCATTATTATAAAGGTGAAGTCTTACAATTTTTGGTTTTTTTTCTCTTTTTGCCATATTGAAATTTTAAAGCGTAAATTAAACTTCTTCAACTTTTAAATAAATTATTTGACGAGAGCCTATTCTCTTAATTTCTTTTCCTACTATTTTTAATTTATTCCAAAATGAGTAATGTTAAGTCCTTGATAATCAATAAATTGTGAAAGATTTTCTTAAACTATTGATTTCATGGGGGGACTATTAAGGGAGCGAAGTTTTTAAGGCGAAGCCTTATTTTTAGGGTGGGTGGCAAAAATACAAAAAAATAAATAATTTTAGAATTATTGGACAAGGCAAAAAGTTTTTATCGCTCTACTTTAAAATTTTCGTTATGAATGAATATAAAATTTTCATAAATGGTAATTTTGTGGATGGAAGAGGTGGCATAGGTGAAGTTATAAATCCTCATGATAATTCTATTTTAGCTAAATATCATATTGCTAGTAGAGAGGATGTTGATTTGGCTGTAAAGTCGGCAAGAGAAGGTTTAGAAAAGTGGAAAAATTTATCAATAAATAAAAGGATTAGAATTTTACAAAATTTGTCAAAGCTCTTATCTGAAAATCTTGACAAAATTGCTCAAATAGAAACGTTAAATGTAGGAAAGCCAATAAATGCTTCAAAAACTGAAATATCAGCAGGAATAAGTGTTTTGGAATTTTATATTGGAGCTATAAATAAAATTATGGGTGAAACTATTCCAACCCTTCCTGGACATTTTAATTATACAATTAGGGAGCCTATTGGTGTTTGTGCTTTAATAGTTCCTTGGAATTATCCTTTAATGCTAACATTATGGAAGCTTTCACCTGCTCTTGCTTGTGGCAATAGTGTGATAATTAAACCTGCAAGCTGGACACCACTTTCAGCGTTAGAGCTTGCTAAATTATGTAAAGAAGCTGGAATTCCTGATGGTGTAGTAAATGTTATTACAGGTCCAGGAAATGAAATAGGCTCATATTTAGTAAGTCATGAAGGCGTTGATAAAATTTCATTTACAGGTGAAACAAAAACAGGCTCAGAAATTATGAAATTGGCAAGCAATACTATAAAGAGAGTTTCATTAGAATTAGGAGGTAAGTCCGCTAATATCGTTTTTGAAGATGCAGATTTAGAAGATGCTATAAATGGTTCAATTTGGGCAATATATTATAATTCTGGTCAATCTTGTGAGGCAAGAAGTAGATTGTTTATCCATAAAAAAATTTATGATAAATTCCTTTCAGAATTTGTTGAAAAAACAAAAAAAATAAAAATTGGAAATCCAATAAATAAAGAGACACAAATGGGACCTCTTGTTTCAAAATCACATTTAAATAGTGTCCATAAATATGTTGAGAAAGGTTTGGAAGAAGGAGCAAAATTAATTTATGGCGGAAAGAAAATAGATAGTAAAGATTTGAAAAATGGAAATTATTATATGCCTACAATTTTAGAATTAAATTCAACGGAGAATATATGTTTTAAAGAGGAAATATTTGGTCCTGTTGTGGTTGTAATGTCTTTTGAAAGTGAAGAAGAGGCAATTAAATTAGCAAATAATTCAAAATATGGTCTTGCTGGAACAATTTGGACAAGAGATGTAAAAAGAGCAATAAGAGTTTCAAATAGTATAAGAGCAGGTAGCATAACGATAAATCATCCTCTTACCGCTATTCCTGGCCTTCCATTTGGAGGTTATAAACAATCAGGTTTTGGAAGGGAATTATCCTTGGATGCTATTGAATTATTTACGGAAAAGAAAAGTGTAATATATAAATTTGATGAAACACCTGTAAATCCATGGAACTTATAGAAAATAGATTAATTTTATCATTTTGTGATAATGGAGGCTCAATTAGTATAGAAAATTATATTAAAAAAGGTGGTTATAAAGCAATTAAAAAAGCACTTGAAATGAAACCTGAGGAAATTATTGAAGAAGTTAAAAAATCAGGTCTGAGGGGCAGAGGTGGTGCTGGATTTCCAACAGGTCAAAAGTGGTCATTTGTTCCTATGGATAATAATGAGCATTATCTTGTAATAAATGCAGATGAAGGAGAACCTGGAACTTTTAAAGATAGGGAAATTTTAGAAAAAGCACCACACTTGTTGATTGAAGGAGCAATAATATCTGCTTATGCTATTAGGGCAAATGAAGGTTTTATATATTTAAGAGCTGAGTATCTTGATGCATTTAGAATTCTTAAATCTGCTATCAAAGAAGCTTATGATAATAAATTGTTAGGTAAAAACATTCTTGGAAGTTCGTTTTCTTTTGATTTACATATTTATCCTGCTGCTGGTGCTTATATATGTGGTGAGGAGACTGCACTATTAAATTCACTTGAAGGTGGTAGGGGAATTCCAAGATTAAAGCCACCATTTCCTGCAACAAAAGGATTATATGGAAAACCAACTGTTGTAAATAATGTTGAAACAATAGCAAACATTCCAATTATTATAAATAATGGTGGAGATTGGTATAGAAAACTTGGAACAGAAAAAAGTCCAGGAACAAAAATTTTTACAATTAGCGGAGCAGTTAAAAAGCCAAAAGTTTGTGAGTTTGAGCTTGGTAAAATAACTTTCAGACAACTAATGGAATATGCAGGAGGATTAAGAGAAGGTTCAAAATTAGTTGGTATAATTCCAGGAGGACTATCATCACCAATTTTAGTTGGTGATGAAATAGATATTCCAGCAACTTATGAAGATTGTTCTGCTAAAAACACAATGCTTGGTAGTGGAGCAGTAATTGTAATAGATGATAGAATTCCATTAGTAAAAATTATAAGAAGGTCAGTCCAATTTTTTGCTTTTGAAAGTTGTGGTTGGTGTACGCCTTGTAGAGATGGACTTCCTTGGGCTGTTAGAATTTTAAGGAAAATTGAAATGGGAAAAGGTGAAAAGAAAGATTTAGATATTTTATATGAGATTTGTAATTATATGAAAAGTAAAACATTTTGCGCACTTGGTGAGGGCGCTCAGTGGATTTTAAGAGTTTATATTGAGAAGTTTGGAGAAAAAATTTTGGAAGTTTAAATTGAATTATTTCCGTAAAAAATTTGCTCTGCTAAATCTAAAATATCTGCTTCTCTAAAATAATTTCCCATAATTTGTAAATTAATATAAAAACCATTACTTGCTTTTTTAATGGGAACGGATATTGCTGGAATACCAACTAAATTAGCAAGAACAGTATAAATGTCTGCCAAGTACATTTTCATAGGGTCATCTATTCTTTCACCAATTTTCCAAGGAAATGTTGGAACAGTTGGAGTAATAATAACATCAACATTCTTAAAAGCATTAATAAAATCTTCTTTTAATAGTCTTCTAACTTTACTTGCTTTTATATAGTATTCGTCATAATATCCATAAGATAAACAAAATGTTCCGATTAAAATTCTTCTTTTAACTTCATCACCAAAGCCTTCACTTCTTGTTTTAAAATAAATTTCCATTAAGTCTTTACCATCTGCTCTATAACCATACCTTATTCCATCGTATCTTAATAAATTTGAGCTTGCTTCCGATGAGCTTATTATATGATAAACACTTAAAGCATATTTCCAATAATTTAATTTAATATCTTCAACAATGTGTCCCATATCTATAAGTTTTTTTATAGCATATTCAAAACCTTCTTTTATCTCCTTATCAACATCATCTGTAATAATATCTCTTGGAACACCAATTTTATATTTTTTAAATTTAAAAATTTCCTCAAATTTCTCAACTTGAATATTTACACTTGTGCTATCCTTTGGATCATATCCTGAAATAATTGTCCAAATATAAGCTACATCTTTAACATTAATTCCAATTGGTCCGATTTGATCTAAACTTGAAGCAAAAGCTACCAAACCGTACCTTGAAACTCTTCCATAGGTTGGTTTAAGTCCAACAAGTCCATTAAAAGCAGAAGGTTGTCTTATTGAACCTCCCGTATCTGAGCCAAGAGAAATAGCACATTCTCCAATTTTGACTGCAACTGCTGAGCCTCCTGAAGAGCCACCAGCAACATATTCAGGATTTATCGCATTTCTCGTAGGACCAAAGTAAGAAAACTCCGTAGAGCAACCCATTCCAAATTCATCTAAGTTTGTCTTTCCAATAATTATAGCACCTTCATTTATTAATCTTCTAACAGCAGTAGCAGAATAAGGAGATTTAAATCCAAGTAAAATTCTTGAGCCACAAGTTAATTCCATATTTTCAACTGCTATATTATCTTTAACAGCAACTGGAATACCATATAATAGGTATTCTTCGGGATTGGATTTTGAAAGTTCTAATGCTCTTTTGATTGCTTCTTCCTTATAAACATTAATAAAAGCATTATAAACATTTTCTTTTTCTTCAATAACTTTTATGTATTCTGAAATCACTTCATAAGGTGTAATTTCCTTTTTTCTTAAAAGTTTTAAAAGCTCTAAAACACTCATCCTTTCAAATAGGCATTTCTTATAATTTCGCCTTTTTTTGTCTTATAATTTTCTAAAATAACATTAGGACCAATTTCACAATTTTCACTAATATAGCTATTTCCAAGAATTGATACAAATGGATAAATTACTACATCACTTTCAATAATAACATCTTCTTCAATATAGACAAGGTTTGGAAATAATATGCTAACTCCATTTTCTAAATGTCTTTTAATTATTCTTTCTTGTAAAATTGAGTGAGCTTGTGATAATTGCTCCCTTGTATTTATACCTATAATTTCTTTCCAGTCATTTATTTTGTAAGCATAAACACCTCCATATTTTCTTTGAATAATAGCAATAACATCTGTTAAGTAGTATTCGCCTTGTTTGTTATCAGGTTTAATTTCATTTAATGCTTCAATTAAAATATTACTTTCAAATATATATATACCTGAATTGATTTCCTTTATTTGTTTCTCTTCGGGAAATGCATCTGCTTCTTCTACAATCATTAAAACTCTATTACCACTACTTCTAATTATTCTTCCATATCCTGTTGGGTCTGGCATTTCTGTTGTTAAAATGCTAACAAGTGCATCATTTTCTTTATGAAAATTATAAAGTTCTTTTATTGTTTCTATTCTAATTAGTGGAGCATCAGCAGGCATTATTAAAACATCCATATCTTTATTTTTTAAGTAGGGAATTACTTGCATAACTGCATGTCCTGTTCCAAGAGGCTCACTTTGATACACAAAAACTATATTACTATCATTTATAACATTTTTTATATCCTCACTATTTTGACCAATTACAATATATAATTCGTCTGGAATTAAACTTTTACATGCCTTAATTGGATAACTTATAATAGGCTTTCCACAAAGTTTATGTAAAACTTTACTTTTCTTTGATTTCATTCTCTTTGATTTACCACCTGCTAAAATAATACAAGCTAATGGATATCTCTCCAAAGTTTTAAAATTTTAAAGGATTAGTTTATTTATATTTTCCCACCCACCCTAAAAACAAGCCTTCGGCTTAAAACTTCGCCCCCTCAAATCATCCCCATAAAATCAGTAGTTTTAGAAAACTTTTTATAACTTATTGACTATCAAGAACTTAACATCATTTACTAGACAAAGCAGTTCCGAAAAATTTTTAAATGTTTTTCATAATTTTTTTTCTTAAAATTAAGTAATTTTCAATAGCAAGTCCGTCAAGAAGTGAATTTTTTAATGTCCAAATAGCATCTTTTGGAGACATAACAATTGGCTCTCCATGTAAATTAAATGAAGTATTTAAAATTCCACCTATTCCTGTTTTCTCCTTAAATCTTTTAATAAGTTTATAATAACTTTCATTATGCTCTTTTATTAAAATTTGAGGTCTTGCTGATAGGTCATATTGATGTAGGGCAGATTTAAGATGTTTATGGGCTTCTTCTTTTGTAAAAAATGCCATTATCATATAATATCCTTCATGTTTTTTTGGATTTATTATATATCTATCTTGGTCTTCATATAAAATTGTTGGAGCAAATGGCATCCAAAAATCCCTTTGTTTTATAGCTTTATTTATTCTTGTAATAACTTCAAGATTACTTGGATTTGCTAATATACTTCTATTACCAAGAGCCCTTGCTCCAAATTCCATCCTATTTTTAAATCTTGCTATAATATAATTTTCACTTATTAATTCACCTACAAGCTCATCAATATCATCTGAAATATATTTAATTTCAAATTCTTTTTCATCTAAATTTTCAAGAGCATTTTCAACTTCTTCTTTACTATAAGAAGTTCCCCAATATATATCTTCAAGATAATTAACATCTTCAAATTTAAAACCCTCATCAATTGCACATTTTATAGCACAACCAATTGCCAACGATTCATCTGAACAACTTGGCATTACAAATAAATTTTCAACTTCATCAAGCATTAAAATTTTATTATTTAATTTAACATTCATAAAAACACCCCCACCAAGAACAACATTCCTTATATTCGTTTTCCTAATAGCATTTTTAACAAGCTCAATAACAATCTCTTCTAATAACTTTTGAGCAGAGAAGGCAATATAATCAAATCTTTTATTTAAAATTTGATTTTTAAAAAAATTTAAATAAAGGCTTTTATATGCTCCTGTCTTGTTGTAAATTTTTAAATCCTTAACATCAAAAAAATTTTTAAAAATTTTATAAGTTTCTATCGCATATTTGTCATTTTCATCAACATAAGCAGAAAGCCCCATAACTTTATACTCATGAGATAATGGTTTCATTCCTAAGAATTGTGTAATTCTCATATAAAATTCACCAATAGAATCATAATTTGAAATTTCAGAAATTCTAATTATTTCATTATTTCTTCCGATACTTATAGTTCCTGACAATAAATCGCCTGAGCCATCAAGTGTAATTATTAAATTTTCTTTTCTTGTTTTTGATAAAACATGACTTGTAAAAGCATGAATAAAATGATGCTCATATAAATAGACTTTTGCTTTAATGCCAATTTTTTCAAGCTCATTTTTAATATAATCTTTCCTATTTGATAACATTTCATAAATTTCTAAAAATAACTTTCTCAAATTTGAGCTTCTAACTATTGATTTTGGAATGAATTTTATTGAAAATTTTGCTAATTTTTTTAATAAATGACTTTCAAGTTCTTCTACACTTCTAATTGGTGGAAATATAGAGCTAATACCAACTGCTTTTATTTCAGATGGCTTAACATTTGAAATTCTTAAAACTTCTAATATGGCGTTTTTTGGAAATCCTCCCCATTCCTTAATTCTATTTATTCTTTCTTCTGATATACAAGCAATAATTTTCCCATCTTTAAATAGACAAGCAGTTGCAGTATGTCCATCGTGAATTCCAAGGTACATAGTTATAAGAATTTTCTTTCATTTATGATTTCAAACTTATCATTTTCAATTAAAATTTCAAGTGGTTTTTCCCTTCCGTTATAATTTGAAGACATGGAATAGCCATAAGCACCACAATTTTCAATAATAAGAAGTTCATTCAATTTCATATTTGGTAAAAAGTACTCACCAAAAACATCTGAACTTTCACAAATTGGACCTACCACAATATAAAACTTTTCCGAATTTCTATTTTCTAAACTTCTAATTGGATGATAAGCGGAGTATAAGGCAGGTCTAATAAGCTTAGACATTCCACAATCTATAACTAAAAAATCATGTGGATAACCTTTTTTTATAGAAATAACTTTTGTTAATATAAATCCAGCATCAGCTATTAAGTACCTTCCAGGCTCTATAAAAATTTGATATTTATTTGAAAGCTCATTATATAGTTTTGGGATTTCTTTAAAGTTCATATTTATTGCAAATCCTCCGCCAAAGTTTAAAATTTCTACATTATCAAAAATTTTAGCAATTTTTAAAACTCTATAAGCGGATTTAATAAATGGTTCTTCATCTTTTATATTTGAGCCAATATGGCTATGTATTCCTATAATTTTAACATTTTTTAATTTTTTGTAAATATCAATAACTTCATCTATTTCTTCATCACTTAAACCAAATTTACTTGTAAATGTTCCTGTCTGTAAGTGGGAATGAGTTTCAACATCAACAAGAGGCTTAATTCTCATAAGTGCTTTTATTGTTTTGTTTAATTCTTTGGCAGTTTCTTCAAGTAATAATAATTGGTCAAGACTATCAAAATTAAAAAATTCAACACCATTTTCAATAGCAAACTTAAATTCTTTAAAATGATTTTTAAGCTTTTGAGAATTTTCCAAAATTTTTTCTTTTAAATAAAAATATATTGGTGTTCCAAGTTTTGAAATCTCATATAATAAATTGCTCATAACTTAAATTGCTCTTTTAAAATTTGTTTAACCTTTTTACTACTATATGGAAATACTTTAAATCCTTCAACTTCTTCAAATTTTCCTCTTAAAAATTTTTGGTATCCCGTAATGATAAATTTGGCATCTGGAATTTCATTTTTTATAGCTAAATAAACTTCATATAATAAACTTTCTGCTGATGATATATCTAAAATAATTACTTTTGGTTTGTGCTTTTTTATATATAAAATTGCTTGATTGTCTGGGTTTAAAACGATGGACTTTTTTTCCTTAGCAAGTTGCTCCATTTCTGCTCTTAAAAGGGATATATCATATGATATTATAACCATATTGTTAAGCTCTAAAATTTTAAGGTATGACAATTTTAAGTGAAAAGGATTTGGAAAAATATAAGGAAATTTTAGAAAATCTTGAAAGTGCTGAAATAAATGGTGTTTATATCAAAAATTTAAAAGCCATACCTATGGAAATGCTAATTTATTTAAGGAAAAACTTAAAAGAGCCTTATATTCATATTGAAATTAAAAGTAATGATGACTTTTTCTATTATATTGAAAACCTTGAAAAATTTAATAAAAATAACATTTATTTTATTACCTGCTCAGATGGTATTAGAAGCTCAACATTATGCGATATTTTAAGAGAAAATGGGATTGAATGTTATTGGAGTATTCAAGATTGATTTTTTCAATAAATAATGTTAAGTTATTGATTATAAATAACTTATTATAGTTCTTTCTAAAACTTTATCTATATTCTCAAACCAATATCTTTCATATTTATTTAAGCAAAAGACATAACAATTTAGTTCTTTATATTCAATTTTTTTGGGTTTTTTATTTTAGGTAAATAATTTTTCATACCAGTGAATTTTATTTTGATACTTTGTAAATTCTGTGGATTTCGGGTCAATAAAAACAATAAAATAATTATTATCTTTTTTAAGCCAGAATGTGAAGTCAAGTTTAAATTTCTTTAAAGAATTATCCGCATAATCATAATAAGGAATATAAACTTCATCTAAGGTTTCATCAATTTTACTAAACATCCACCAATCAAATTCATTAAATCTATTATTTTGCTTACTTAAATAGTATTCTAACTTTTTTATAAATCCTACTTCACTGAAAGCTCTTCACGAGAAATTTTTCCATAAAGGTCATCAAGTTCTTCGGATTTCTTTGGATAATCTTTCATTATTTCAATTTTTCTTTTCAAGTCAGAAATTTTAACTTCTTCAATACTAACTTGAATACTTTCAAAATGCTTTATTTCATCCTTTAATTCTTCTAATTTTTCAAGTTCTTTAAATTTACTTCCCCAAAATTTAAACAAATCTCTCATAATTAAATCAACATTTTTCTTTTCAACTTTTGAAAATTTATAATTATTATCTTGATTAAAATTGGTTCAGTATCATAAAGCATAAGTAAAATTCTATCATCTTCAATAAATTCATTAAAATTTTTAATTCTTTCAAAATCATTTTCTGAAATTTCAAACCTCATATCTTCTTCAAAAATTCTCTTTTCTTTATCTTTATATTTTGGAATAAGTAAAATTCCTTTTTTAATTTTTTTGAAAATCATATAATTTTTTATTTTTAGAAAAACTTTCAAAATCAAAATTTTGCCAATTGTAAGGCAATTCTTCAATTTTAAAATTTTCAACTATCCGTTTAAGAATAAGTTTTTCCATTATTCACTTCCACCATATTAAAGACTTAATAATTTTATAGTCTAATTTAAATTCTTGTTTCTCAATTGATGAATTTATCAAATTATCCAATTCATTTTCAAGATTTGAAATATTATAATTATTTTCTAACCTCAAAATAATTTCCTTTGTAATTTCTTTTATTTTCATTTTTATGTTATCCGAAAACAATGGTATTTCTACATCTTCAACGAGCTTTTGAGTGAAAGAAATTCTCCCTCCTCTTCTTGCTCCTTTTGAAAGATAGTAATTTCTAAAAAATGTACTATTTAAATAACCAAGAAGAAAGAATAAATCATCTTCTTCATAAGGTTGAATAAATAAAACATCACCATGAGGTAATAGTTCCTCTTTACCCAAACTAAATCTGTTATACTTGTGCCTATCTAAAACGGGAACATAAATTCTTTTCTTATTTAAGTTAGATAGCAAAAACTTATAATTTCTTAAAGCCTGCCAATGAAACCAATTTTTATTATGCGGTAAATACCTTTTAACCATCTCGTCTTTGAATGATAAAAGTTTCTTGTAAATGTTTGGATAATATTTCTTTAACTCTTCTTCACTTTTTATACTTTCATCTACAACTATATACAATTCATAACCTTCTGTTAAAAACCTTTTACAGTTCTTTGCCTTGATAAACTTCTTTACTAAAACTTTTTCTCTATCATTAAAGTATTTCAATTCGTTTGTTGATACAAGAAAAGCCTTATCAAACCCCGAAACTAAGCCAACACCAACTTTTGCAATACCTTTCAATTTTATATAAGGAAAGTTAGCAAAGTTAAAGGCATAAATGGACCAGGTTTGAGTATGTAAATAATGAGGAATTTCATAATAACTAAATAAATCATTGGAAGTTTCATATAGTAGTGCCTCCTTTGCCTTTGTGTATATTTCCGAAGGAGTAGCTTTTGTAGATTTTGTTCTTAGTATTTTTATCTTCTCGTCTTTCAGGTTATACTTTCCTTTCTTGAATTTGAAAATAATAGTTTCAGGGTTTTCATTTTGGAACAAGCGGACTTCATCTAAGTCTATAATGATTTCCAACTTGCCAAATTTTAAAATTGTTTCTCTAAGAAA